>Ga0213864_10000577_pt1 | contig 16662 bp, 8 predicted proteins | sample PICome_5_FD_160078 | JGI IMG/M metagenome (GOLD analysis project Ga0213864, IMG submission 160078) | Coastal seawater microbial communities near Pivers Island, North Carolina, United States - PICO247 | ecosystem: Environmental > Aquatic > Marine > Coastal | place: USA: North Carolina | collected... | reverse complement strand
CCGTCCCTATACCGACGTTGCCGGTTGACGGTTGATATGTGAAACCTTCACCTGGTTGTGGCCAGGATGGATAAAGTGAGCCGATGTAAAATTTATTGGCAGCACCACTACCAACACCATCATAACGCAATACAACGTTTCCATTCGAGGCCGGATCTGATGGTGTTTCTGCATAAATTATATCGTTTATGCGGCCGCCGTCATCGCTTAATAGAATATTACCACCTTCGACGTGAAGTGTATCTTCTGCAGAGCTCGTCCCCACCCCAACATTACCCGTCGTCGTATCCACAAACAGGTTCGCCGTACCTACCTCCACATTCCCACTCGCCACCAAACTTGTCGTTGGGTTATTGAACTCTATGGTATTGGTCGTCGTATTTCCGTCATTCGTCACTTCTTGGAAATTTGTAGTCGTGCTCAATGAGACCGCATTGATTGTCATGGTTCCAGAAACCGTTAAATCTTTGCCAACAAATAAGTTTGAACCCACGCCCACACCCCCCGAAACAACCACAGCACCTGTAGTGTTAGAAACTGATTCCGATATATTCGTGATCTGAATTGTGTTCGTGCTAGTGTTACCCACATTAAGAACTTCATCGAGACCTGTTGTTGTAGATATACTTACGGTGTTTAATGTTAGTGAATTCCCAGAAATATTATTTGATACGTATACATTTCCCACGATATCCAATTCTACAGTGGGAGTAGTTGTACCGATGCCAACGTAACCCTTTGTTGTATCGACGAAAAGGTTAGCTGTACCGACTTCCACATTCGACCTGTAATACAGGGAATCTCCACCATCTATCCAAAGGGAACTCACAAAAGGGGCACCACCTTGGTAGAATCCACCGGATAGGTTAATGTCACCCACAACATCCAAAGTGTACCCGGGTGCAGTCGTCCCCACACCAACCCCACCAGTTTGGGTATCAACAAAAAGGTTGGCCGTGCCTACTTCGAGGTTTGAACTAAATGTTTTTTCACCATCGATGGTCATGTCTCCGCTCTCGAGGTTCGTAATCCTCGTCACATTCGACGCAAAGTCACTCACATTGGAAGATTGGATCGAAGAGATCGCCGAGCCATCACCTATCAGGTAGTCGGCGTGTACATTCCCAACAACATCTAAGTCGTAGGCTGGTACCGCCGTGCCAATACCCACATTTGATGTCGTCGTGTCCACAAAGAGGTTTGCAACTTCTCCAACTTGGAAATCACCATCTATTTTCGCACCCCCATCAACTGATAGGGCTTGTGTCGAGGTATTTTCAATAGTCACGGGGCCGTAAATACTTGTCGAAAGGGCGTTGTTTGTGTCCACGGTAATTTCTGTGTCTTCCGCACCTGAAAATGTATGTCCTATTTTAAGACCTATACCTTCATCATAAAAAACAGCCACATTGGAATCCCCATCCGCTCTTTTCATAATGATACCTGTATCAGTCGTACCAATACTTTCAGAGGCTAATAGAATAATTGGATCTTTTACAGAGAGATTTTGTGTATCTATGACCGTTATGTCACCATCAATAGTTATACCACTCGCGTGAATGTTACCGGTAATCGTAAGTTTATTCGCGCCTGTATCGTCTATATATACATTTGAGCCAATATCAAGTGTATGTACAGGGTTCGTGTTAGAAACACCAACTTTTCCAGGAAAAGTTTGAATGTTTGTTGACGCCATTAATATTAATATACAAAAGATTTTACATTGATTGCATCTACACTAATTGATTCTAATTTGCCATCTGAGGCTGATGACATGTATTCTACAAATAGGTCACACCCGTATGTAAATGAACCCACTGAACTCGGCTCTAATATCACCATGGTGGGTGTTGTATCAACTACGGAACTCCATGGTTTTGTATTTGTGTTTCCAAAGAGGGATTTTGAACCAACGGCAATGTCAAGTGATGATGTTGTACCATCCCTTGTCCCTCCCTGGGTATCAAATACAAGGGTACTTACTTCTTCATTTCCGTGGAGTAATTGTGCGGTTACCTTTGCAAAAAATACGTTAGAGCTAAATGTGAGACCGATATTTGAAAATCCCACTGGTATGTTTACGTTACTATACGAATATCTCTTACATGCGTATCCATCACTGTGTGTCACGATACCACCACTTGCAATGATACCTACGTCTGTATTTGTAAATTGTATGGTATTTGATGTAGTGTTACCTTCACCTGTGACTTCTTCAAGAGTGTAGGCCGTTGTAATTTCCACGGCTCCCACTGTTATCGTACTTCCAAATGAAGCATTTCCGGAGACAACAAGGACATTTGAACCATCGTCATCTACGTATAAGTTTGATCCCACACTTAAATCATAATTGGGTGTAAGATTTGCAACCCCCAGTTTATTTGTATAAACTCCATTGGACCATGTATTTCCATTCACGTGCAACACATTCGAAAATCCCGTGTCGTCCACGTAGAGATTTGATCCCACATCAAGTGTGTGTTCTACAAGAGTATTTGCTATACCAACATTGCCAGTTGTAACAAAAGCATTTTCGTTAGTAAATTCTACTGTTTGTGAAGTTGTATTACCGGTAGCTGTAACATAATCAAGTGTATACGCCCCCACTCTAAGTTCTATTGCGTCAAGTGTCATTTTTGTAGCTAAAATATTACCATTAACTGTGAGTACATTAGATCCCGTATCATCAACCCAAAGATTTGAACCAACTGAAAGATCGTGACCGGGATTTAAATTAGATATACCTACCGATCCAGTGGTGATTAAACTTACTACATTTTGTATTTGAATTGTTTGGCTTGTGACATTACCACTTAACACAGTCTTTTCCAAATTGGAGGTAATGTTATCAAGTTGTGAACCGTCGCCAATGAAATAGTTCGCTTGTATGTTACCAGTGGCTACAATACCTACGTCTGGATTAATAAATTGCACGGTATTGGAGGCAATATTGCCATTATTCACAATCTCTTCCAAATTGGATGCAATGTTATCAAGTTGTGAACCGTCACCTACAAAACTTGTTGCGTATATATTTCCAGAAACATGTAGAATATTTGAACCTGTATCATCTACGTATAGATTTGAACCTACGGAGAGATTGTGTCCAGGTGTTGTATTTCCAACGCCAACAAATCCGGTAGTGACTAGACTTGTCGCATTTCTAAATTCTGCGGTCCTACTTGTTACATTTCCATTATTCACAATCTCTTCCAAATTGGAAGCAATATTGTCGAGTTGTGAACCATCACCAATGAAATAGTTCGCTTGTATGTTACCGGTGGCTACGAGACCCACATCTGGATTAATAAATTGCACGGTATTGGAGGCAATATTTCCATTATTCACAATCTCTTCCAAATTGGAAGCAATATTGTCGAGTTGTGAACCATCACCAATGAAATAATTCGCTTGTATGTTACCGGTGGCTACGATACCCACATCCGGATTAATAAATTGCGCGGTATTAGAGGCAATATTACCATTATTCACAATCTCTTCCAAATTAGATGCAATATTGTCGAGTTGTGAACCGTCACCAATGAAATAGTTGGCTTGTATGTTACCAGTAGCTACGAGACCCACATCCGGATTAATAAATTGCAGTGTCCCACTTGTAATATTCCCATTATTCACAATTTCTTCAAGATTAGACGCGATATTATCAAGTTGAGAACCATCACCTACAAAACTTGTTGCGTATATATTCCCAGAAACATGTAGAATATTTGAACCTGTATCATCTACGTATAGATTTGAACCGACCGAAAGTTCATGATTGGGTGAAGTATTTGAAATACCAACAAACCCAGTTGTTACAATACTTGTTGCATTTCTAAATTCTACTACATTTGATGTGGTGTTTCCATTAATAACAATTTCTTCAAAATTGGTTGCTAAGTTTGACAAGAGACCGCCATCACCCGTAAAAAAACTAGCATATACAGTATCACCCACGGTTATGTTGTTTTGTACATAAATATTATCTTGTACATGAACGTTTCCTAAAATGTCCAAAAAGAATGCATTACCTGTGTCTTGTAATACGTGTTGAGCTGTCACTGTATTTTGGGTGTATCCCATAGAAAATCTATCTTCGTCACCGTGATGGATGAGTGCGATGTTGTGACCCGGGTGTTCCATGATAATACCGACGTCATAGTCATGACTTGGATTGTTGTTTGCGAGACCTAAAATGCGATCTTCTATAATCACATTATTTGAAGATACCACATAACTATTACCTGTGACGCTTAAATTACCTGTAATTTCAATGTCAGAGTCTACCACGACACTTCCATTATCCTTACGTATAGGTGAATCTACCAAGTAGTTGTTTGTACCCACCATTGGTAAATAATCGATTGTGAGACCACCGATTGAAATGTCATTACCCACATTTATATTTCCAGTTGTCGTAAGACCTGTGAGGTTAATAGTGTTCGCCACTGTATTACCGGTATTTACAACTTGTTCGAGGGTTTGAAGTTTTGTGAGAAGGTCTTCGGGTGCAATCTTTTTCATATCATTATTGGTTTCGTTTACGTACACGTAATTGGGTGCCGAAGAAATGGGTGCATTTGGAATATCATTGGAACGACCCACACCCGTCACAAACACGACACCGTTATTTTGGTGCACCCTAATACAAATACCCACGTTTTGAATTTGGTCACCCAAACCATATGGTTTCGAGTTCATGATATTACCCGCACTCGTGTTGCTCACGTAGACGGTTTGACCTTCTGTGAACCCAAGTGTGTTAATACCGGTCACCTTACCATACGCCACAGCGACACCTTCTTCTCCGGGAGCCACATCTTCGTGTATGAGACCAATAGCCGGCATAGTCGCTGAGGAATCCGCCTTGGCCAAAGCAACATTTGCTACATTGTTATTGAATGAATCAACGATATAGACTGCATTACCTCTGTGAAGAGTTGAACCTGTAAGGTTGTGAATCTTGATAAAGTTGTGCAAGTTGAAATCATTCACCCAATTTTCACCGTCATACACGAGAAGATGGTCGGATTGTGGATCAGTGACAATGACATTTGACAATTGATCCAACTTAACTTCAACATTTGACACTAAATCTGTTGTAAACGCCGTCGTTGGATTTGTAAATTGCACCGTATTTGAAGTTGTGTTACCCTTATCAGTCACAACTTGGAGTGTCACATTTGAAAGTAACCCACCATCCCCATGGTATCGCACAGCGTATATGTCTGTATCAGCACCAATGTTCCCCGCAACATGAAGTTTGTAATCGGGAGTATCTGTACCAACCCCCATATCCCCCAAAGTAACTACCGAAATGTCCGGGTTATTGAAAAACACTGTATTTGATGTCGTATTTCCGTAAGATGTAACTTGCTCTAACGTGATATTTGAAAGTGTATTACCACTTCCGTAATAATACGACGCAGTTACATTACCAGTCACAAATACATCTCGGGAAACATTGACATCTTGTGAGACATTAATATCTGAAATTGCTTCTATGTCGTCAGTTACAAAAAGTTTCTTTAAAACGTGTGTGTTGGAATTCATATACGCATTCCCAGAAACAACCAATTGTTTTGCGACACTAACATTTGAATCGGCATACACATTTCCGGTGACATTCAAATCTTTTGTCACGTTAACATTTGAAGATGCTATAATATCTTTGGTCACTGTGAGATCTTTGTATACAAAGGTGTTATTATGTGCGGTGATATCACCATAAACGTCAACACTCTTTATAACAAATAAGTTTGAATTTGCATGAATATTCCCAGTTGTAGTCAAGTCTTTTGTAACATTTACATTTTTTAATGCATATACATTACCGGATATATCCAAATCTTTTACTACACTAACATTTGAATTTGCAAATACATTACCATTTACAGTGAGATCTTTTGTTACATTAATGTTCGAAAGTGCTTCAACATTTGCGGTTACGGTTAGATCTTTGCTTGTAGTTATGTTTGAAGCATAAATATCTCTAGACACCGCCAAATCATTTGCCACTATTACATTTGAATATGCAAATATGTGACCGGTTACATTGAGTGCGTTGGTTATGTCAACATTTGAGGAAGCATATACATTTCCTGTGACATTGAGTTCTTTCGCTACATCGACATTTGAAGATGCGTATACATTTCCAGAAACATTTAGTTCCTTTGACACATTAACATTTGAAAGTGCATTGAGTTGTCCGGATACATCAATGTTTGAAGAAGCAAATACATTTCCTATGATATTTAGTTCTTTCGTGACATCAATATTTGAGGAAGCATATATATCTCCGGTAACAGTTAAATTTGTATCGGCATATGTATTTCCAGTTATGTTAAGATCTTTCTCCACATTAACATTTGAAGAAGCATATACATTTCCGGATATATTAACTTCTTTCGTTACATCAACGTTGGAATACGCGTATACATTTCCATATACATTCAGTTCTTTTGATACATCTAAGTTTGATGAAGCATATAAATTACCTGTAACATTCAACTCGGATAAAGAATTTAAGTTTCCAGAAACTTCTAAAACATTTGAAATTAAAATATTATTGGCAAAAAGTTTTTCATCAATTTTTGTATCTCCATGAACAACCAAAATATTAGATGCGGTGTCATCAACGTATAAATTTGACCCCACATCGAGTGTGTGGATAGGTGATATATTTGCTACGCCAACATTTGACTCTGATACCAATGAACCATAGATATGAACTTTAACATTATTGTCATTATTCGGTGTCATGTAGTGTTCATATGCGTTGTTATCCGTGTATCCAATGAAAAACTCATCTTGAGCTTCTCGGTAACCTATACCTACATTAGACAGTGCAGTTGAACGTGTCATTACAAAACCCAAATCAAATCCAGCTTGGGAATCATAATTATTCTTGCCAAGTTCAACAATAGAATCATCGATGAGTAAATTTTGTTGTGATGTCAAAGTTGTATCTCCTAATACTTCTAAATTACCCACCACAAATAATGTATCGGACACAAAAACGTTACCTCTAAGATCCATTACATTTGAACCGGTGTCGTCAATGAACACATTTGAACCTATGTCGAGTGTGTGTACGGGGTTTGTATTCGCTATACCAACTGGACCAGATGTTACAAAGCTTGTAGAATTGTTTAAAAATTCTACTGTATTTGATGTTGTATTTCCGTAAGATGTAACTTCTTGTAATGTAACTTTGTCAACGCTCTTACCGGAATCTACAATTTCTTTGTTTATCACATCATATACCAACGCATTTGATGTGATGTTGGATCTACGAATTGGTGCCACATGAAAACCTGATACATTTGCTTCCAAAATTTCCGAAGAGGCGTTAATTATAATAGAACTTACCGCCTGTTCATCAGGTGTATATTTACCTATTCTGATCCTTTCGGATCTTTCAATGGTATTTAAGTTCTTCACCATTTATATATTATTGTATTTTATTTTAGCAAAGTTCAATCCATCCCGTTTTTTTGTATCCCATAAATACATCTTTTTCTGTATCATAAACCATGAGACCTGGTTCAGGTTTTCTAATATTTTGAATTTGTTCGGATGTTAAACGAGGAAGTAAAAAACCGCGCGTTGTAGAATTTATAGAAAGTGCGGCAGAATTGTGGGCTTCACTTGAACCAATTGTGACAGAGCCATTTCCATCCACGGTCATACTATCTTCCAAGGCTCCATTTGGCCTCTTTGTCTTGAAAACAATTCCACCTGGTCTACCCGAACTGACACCCGCATTGGCTTTTGTGTATGCATTTATTTGGGCAAGTTCATTAATTTTTATAGCATCAACTTCACCCAAAACCGAAGTTATATTTGGTTTGTTGTGTATGGATAGTCTAGATGTTGGGGTAGTTGTACCTACCCCGATATTTCCAAATGTTGAGAGTGAGGTGAGTGTATTTTCAAATGTTACACTACACACTGTATTACTTTCACACGCGGTTACACTTTGGAGTGTGGGTGGTGGTGGATTATAATCTTCCAAAGCTTTTACGCGATTACTAATTCCTGGAAGCTCCACTTGTAAAATTGCGACATCATTTTCAACTGTATGAACATTTGAGATGTACGATTCGAGAATTGGAATTCTTTTTTCTGTATTTTGCAATTCTGTTTGTGTTTTTAAAATGTCTTTACTTAAATTTTTTTCTAGTACATTTATACTTCTTGAATTATTTTTACTTATCATGTTAATATTTTTTTCAAATTCTTTGAGTGTTTCTTGAACATTTGAATCAATTTGTGTGACGCGGTCGGTCAGATCTGGTACTTTAGGAATATTGTCAATGTTTCTTTGTACTTTCAAGAATTTTGTAGTAACATTTTTTTCAAGTTTATCGATTTTTTCTACATCTTCTTTCAACTGATTGATATTATGTTCAATTTGAGAAAGATCAACTTTTTCGGGTTCTACAATTTTAATATCATCCACCCTTTGTTTTGTATTTCGGATACTTTTTTCAAGTGTGTCCAATCTTGTATTAAGTGGTGTAAGACTTGGAATACTATTTTCAACTTCTTGTACTTTGTTTTGAATTGGTTCTAAATTTGGAATATTTGATGCAACATTTTTTATTTCATTTTCAATTTTTTCAATATTTGGTAATATTTTTTCAATATTTTTAATTCTTTTTGTAGTTGAATCAAAATCTTCTTTGAGAACTATACCATCTAATTTTCTACCGTCACCCACAAAAGATGGGGCAATAATATCGGATTGTGAATAAATTGATTTTTTCACCCGTAATGTACCATCCATGTATATATTTTCAAGATCCAGTGAAGCACCTTTGAGATCTTTCAATTGTTCGATAGATATGTTTGTAAGATGACTACCATCTGCACGAAGTTCGTTTGTTACATTAAGATTTTCAAAAGTATCTCCAACTTCAAAATTAAATTGGACATTTGAAAGAAGACCTGCATCACCTTCAAACATTTTAGCTTTGACCACGCCATCTATTGCCAAATCCTTGTTTATCGTGAGATGATTATCTTTTTCTGAAAACTTAATGTTTACATTACCACCTGCGCGATGCATAACGATGCCAACGTCTTCTGAAGTACGTGGTTTGCCCTTGGCTATTTCAAAAATGGGATTATCGACATAGTAATTATGAACCGTGTTTGAATTCACAACATCGAGGTTTTCTACTTCCAATGAAGAAATCTTCAATTTATGACCACCGATGTCGACAATTTCTTTTGTAGCAGTGTCATACGCAAGTAAATTAGAAGAATAAGCACTTCTTATTGGCGCCGCGTAAAACCCACTGTGTTCAATGTTGTCAATTTTAGCATTCGATGCATTCAATACTATTGAGTTATGTGGCTGATAGCATTCGGTAAGACGACCTAGTCGCACCTTATAGGTGGGTTGAGTCACACCGATATCTTTCACCATTTATATAATCCCTGATTTTAATTTGCATATAGTAGACCCGCCATACCATTTTCTATTTTAAGAATATTATAGTTTACGGCATAAATTGTATCATTTAATATTTCATTTTCACTATATATTTTAGCGTTTTCTATTCTACTAAAATTGAGTGATCCCGTTGGTTGATTTAAACTTGTAGTTAGGCAAAATGAATGCATAAATACGTCTGGAGATGTTACATAGTTAGTGTGATAATAATGAGAAACGTCCATATAATGTGGTCTAGACCATCTATATGTTGTAAGATCAACACCATTTATACTCAGTTTAATTCTGTTTGTTGTTGATGCAAGTGGGCTGCTACCCGTTGTATTTGAACTCGCAATAAATTTTACTGGGTGATTAAAGTTGAGATTTTGGACTTTGTCACCGGATCCAATATTCTTTTGTACTTGGAAAATTAACATATCATTACTTCTAGACGCGATATTACCGCGTTCTTCGTTATCCAAATAATAATAATTTGAATAACATTCCCAGTTATAACCACCCGCCGATGATCCCCATCGAATTCTGATTTCTACGTCGTGGTATTGGAGAGCTACCAATGGAATAGCAGATTGTGGTCCTTCACAGAAAAAGAAACGAAGTGGGTAGAAAAATGAACTCGCGGTGTTACCACCTGGATGTGGACCATTCGAGCTTTTTGTAACATTCTGTGCCAACATATCAATTGCGATATTTTCACAAAAGGCGGAATCTTGTTCATCTATAACTTGGCCACCTATGACAAGTTGAACACTTTCAATTAAACTTTCCCAATTGGTAGTATCTTGAGCTTCTGCACCATTGTCTATTGTGAAATACGTATAGCCCAAAAGATCGCCACTTCTCTCAAATTTAATTGTAGAAAGTGAATTGTTTCTAACGGCACCGTGTATCACTTGTTTTTCAATGGATTGTGAAAAATTTGAGTGTCTCTTAAACGTCGAGTTGAAAAATGAAATCTCAGGATCACCGACGATGTGTTCATCCTGAGCTCCCATACACACTAACTGAACAATACCCGAAGACATTGTATACTACTTTAATATAAGAAAATTACAAGTTTGGTTTTCTACACACAAAACGAATGACTAGGAAGTTATTTGCGGAAACACTTGGGTTCTTGATGGTGTTGCCATCTTGGTCCCTGATAGTAACTCTAAAACGATCTATACGACTAATTGGATCAATGTATTGGGTAACAACTGGGTAGTTATCTTTGAAAAGAATGAGAGAATCTGTTGTTCCGTGGGAAGAATCATCGGTTATAAGACTTGCAAACGCGTTTCTGAGAATTGTCATAGACGACTGGCCACCAAGAGCATTTACAGCTCTGTCATTAAAGTTGGTGTCAAGTTCTTCAATTGAAACATAGCAGTGTTCCGTGGAAGCGTTGGAATGAATATGGGCCGCCAAAAGTCTAGCCTGAACAACGTTACGAATTGGCTGTTCGAGGTGGCAAGTAAAAGTGTTGGCACTATCCTGGCCAATAGTATCTAAAGTGATCGTGTGATATTCGTAGTTGAGATCTGGAATAGTCTCAGTGGGTGAAGTGATCAACGCCATTTATATTAGCTTAGATTAAAGATCCACCAATTCCATCCTCAATTTCATACGAGGCGTGTTCATTGACAAGGTTGGAAGCACCACAGAGACCTCCTGGGGTAAGGCTCAATGAATATGTGCTACCCTCCTTGGTGTGTCCAGCAGCACATTCCAATTTGTGCTCGAGGTCAAAAATAGATTTTTCATTGAGAGCCTTAATTTTGATTGGTCTGGGACGGTAGTTGCTTCTTGTAGATGCGAGAACAACGATGACTGCGATGAGAACAAAAATTGACACGATGGCGTTACGGTTAGCTCTGTTGAACTTAAACATTTATAGTATATACATATATTTTTCTAAAGTGCGTTAAAGGTAATTTAATAGTTTCCTATTAGAGAGTAGATGGACGAAGAAATAGTCATTGATCGTGGTGGTACGAATGTTATGAAATTGGATGCAGATGAGCAGGCTCTGATGGATGAAATTGAAATTTCAATTCCAAAACCTCAGCCTGTGCGTCGTCCTGTTGATCCAAGAAGAAACAAACCACAACCACAACCACAACAAGAGGCTATGGATGCGTTTGTAAACCCAAGTAAGCAAACAGCCCCTGTACAATCACAAATAAACGAAGAAATCGATTATGGCGAAGACGATGATGATGCATTTTTTGACGACGAACCCATGATGAGTGAAGAAGCCGAAAGACCATCAAAGGGATATACATCCGTTGATGAAGAAAAAACAGATCTTCTTAACAAATTGGCTCGCCTAGAGAAGAAGGGATTTAATGTAAACAAGAGACTTAACGCTTACTCAAACGTCGAAGAACTTCGTTCGGAAGTTAAGAGAATTACATATAGTATAGATGTCGAACAATCTATTCGTTTTTCCAGACGTATGTTGATTGCGTGTGTTACTGGTCTCGAGTTCCTTAACAAGAGATACAACCCATTCGAAATTCAACTTGAAGGATGGAGTGAATCGGTCATGGAGAATGTGGATGACTACGATGGAGTATTTGAAGAGCTTTACGTGAAATATCGCTCGAAGGTATCTGTGGCCCCAGAAATCAAGCTCATCATGATGTTGGGTGGCTCGGCAATGATGTTCCACTTAACAAACAGTATGTTTAAGACGGCTCTACCAAACATGAATGATGTATTGAAACAAAACCCAGACCTTGTGAAGAATATGATGGCGGCGGTTCAGAACACAACACGTGCACCTCAAGAACCCGCGGTTGATGCACCAGTTGGTGGTACTGGTCAATACGAAATGCGGGGGCCGGGTGTTGACATTTCCAGTCTCATGGGTGGTATAATGATGCCACCACCACCTCCAATGAACACTACTATGAGTGCATCAAACCCACAAGTTGACGAAGATGCCGATGATGTCTCAGACATTGTTTCCATTTCTGGCGAATCAACCGGTGGTGAAGTGAAAGAAGTTAATGTTGATTCTGCCAAACCAAAAAGAACACGCAGGAAGAAGAAGACGGAAATTAATCTCTAGGTAAAGTATAATAATGATAGGTTATTGTCCACTCGAGGACTTAGAACCTCCCGTGCGGCGCCAGGAAGTAGCCGTCGTGGAAACTCCCAAGCCCAAGGGAGGTTTAGAAGAAACAGAATGTAATTACGCCGTGATGGCTTTCATCATTGGCGTCCTTATTTTGGCAGTCGCCGATTCCATGGAAAAGTAAAAAGATCTATTTTTACCCAGTTTGTTTTATGAAACTTGGTAAAAAGAGTTTAAATTTAGTTAGATTGTTTTAATTCTTGAATTTCATTTCGAAGTTCCTTAATAGCCTCGATTATAATACCCGCCAAGTTACCGTATGCTACAGAGTATGTCGTCTCTTCGGAGCCATACACAGCTTCTGGAAGAACTGCTTTGATTTCTTGTGCGATGACCCCAGTTTTTCTCTCACCGTCGTGATCAAATGTATATCCACTTAGTTGACACACTTTATCAAGAGCATTTTCAATCCTCGTAATGTTTGTCTTATGTCTTTTATCAGAGAATGCCGTAATATCACCACCCGCATAAATCTTTTTTGCGACACCTAAACCCCCGGATATTTGCACTGCCCCAGATGATGCACCCAAAGTATCGGTTGTATTTGTAACAATAATTTGTTGATCGGTTGTACCACCCCCGGGTGTCTCTGTAATGGCTTGAAGCGTTGCAGAAATACCGGTAAGATTAGAACCATCGCCATAGAATGACGTAGCTGTCATTGTACCATTTACAAGAACGGGTACACCTGTGTTGTCTAGTGTAATGGAATCAGATAATGAACTACTCTGTGTAGCGCCAATCTTCAATTTTGAATCGGAAATATCATAGAAAAAGGCTACATTTGCCGTTGGTTTACCAAAAATTATACCAACATCTTTAGAACCGCTATCATTTCCTTCACCAATTGAAATAATTCTATCGGAAACTGTCAAACTTGTTGAATTTACAGTTTGTGTAGAACCGTTTACATAAAGATTGCCATTTACAGTGAGATTTTGATCGGTTAATATATTTTTTGCAACGTACAAACCCCCGCTTGTTACTTGGAGTGCACCAGTCAGTGGAGCGGTTGTATTTGTACCATTGGTAATTAAAATTTTATTACTCGTTGAATTACCAGCACCAGATGTAATCGCTTGTAAACTTGTAGCAATGCCTGTAAGACCCGCACCACTGCCATAGAAAGTGCCGGCATACACATTTCCGGTTATACCCACACCACCAGACACCGTGAGAGCACCAGTTGATGTCGAAGTAGAACTGGTATCATTTGTTAAAGTGATCGCTCTATCAGACGACGCACCACCTTCCGTGATAGCTTGAAGGGTTGAAGAAATGCCTGTAAGACCCGCACCACTGCCATAGAAAGTGCCGGCATACACATTTCCGGTTATACCCACACCACCAGACACCGTGAGAGCACCAGTTGATGTCGAAGTAGAACTGGTATCATTTGTTAAAGTGATCGCTCTATCAGACGACGCACCGCCTTCTGTAATGGCTTGAAGGGTTGAAGAAATGCCGGTAAGACCTGAGCCATCTCCGTGGAACGATGTAGCGTGAATTTGTTCAGTGGCATACACATTTCCCGTTATACCCACACCACCAGACACCTTGAGAGCACCAGTTGACGAGGAAGTAGAAATGGTATCATTTGTTAAAGTGATCGCTCTATCAGACGACGCACCACCTTCCGTGATAGCTTGAAGGGTTGAAGAAATGCCGGTAAGAGCCGAGCCATCTCCGTGGAATGTACCACCATGAAACGAACCAGCGTAAACTTTTCCGGCTACACCAACACCACCAGATACCTTGAGAGCGCCGGTTGTTGTGGAAGACGAATCTGTAAGATTTGTAAGACTTATAATATCATCAGTGGTAGCACCCTTGTTAGTCACAGCCGCGAGCGTTACACTAGGGTCTAATTTTGATATATTGATAGTACTTTCTCTAATATTATCGTTATGAATTGTGAGTAGACCAATTTCACTTCTAGAGTTACCAGTGAGTGCGGAACTTCCACCTGTTATGGTGTGTCTTTGAAGTTTGGCACCCGCAATTTCATTATCTTGAATCAAACCAAGCGTAAATTCTGTACTTTCCAATTTTGTTAAAGGTATACTTGCATCCAAAATTTGATTACCTGTAATTGTATTGTTAGCTATTTCCACATTACTGATTGTATTATTAGCTATTTGCGCAGCTGTGATTATATTATCAGCTATTTGTGCAGCTGTGATTGTGTTATTAGCTATATTTACATTACTGATTGTATAGTCTGCTATTTTTGCCCCCGTGACAGCTTTATTGTATATTTTATCAGTAGTTACAGCGTCTATATTTAATTTAGCTGCGGTCACCGCCAAATTATCAAGTTTTGCGGTTGTCACAGAACCATTGGCAAGTTTTGCTGTTGTTACATTTTCGTCGCCAATAAAAGCTGTACCGACTGCACCGGCGGCAATTTTATCGGCTGTCACAGAACCGGCGGCAATTTTACTTGTAGTCACAGCTGAATCATTTATTTTGTCCGCCGTGACGGCGTTGTTACTCAATTTGGAGGCTGTCACAGAACCATTGGCAATTTTATCGGTTGTCACAGCTGAACTATTAATCTTATTTGTTGTGACTGCATTGGTTCCCAATTTTATTTCTGTAATAGCACCAGCGCCTATACTGGCAGAACCAAATTGCCCAACAATACCACTAGATGCAATATTTGTAAGACCGGAACCATCTCCTCTCACACCACTGGCAATAATTTCACCGGAACAGATGAGACTTGTTGTGGGATTTGAAAGTTGCATAGTTACGGTTGAACTTCCGTCCTGTTCCATTACAGCCTGAAGTGTTGGAGAAATATTTGCGATTGAACCAGCCTGCACCTGGAAATCACTTGCCTGAACCGCACCATCGATCGACACATTTTTGTCACCGTTACCACTGTTTTCACCGAGGGTGGTGACATAAATATGCGTGAGTTGCCCAGCGTTACCGAGGAAAGGCATATATATTAGTTTCCGAATAAAATTCCAGCCATTCCATTCTGGATGCGAATTACATTATAATTTACTGCATAGACGACAATCTCGTCATTTGTTCTATTAGTTCCTCTTACTGGGTTTTTTATAACAAGTTCCGCGCTATCGAGACGACTGAAGTTACATGTACCATTTGGTGTATTTGTGGAAGCGTTTCGGCAAAAGTTATAGACATAATATCGAGTATAAAATGCGGCCTTTTCTATTTCATCATACTGAATGATACCGTATTTAGAATATTTGTAGTTTTGGACGGTGTGAAAATATACAGGTGTCATGTCTTCAACGAGATGTGAACCATTAAGAATTATGTCAGCTGTATCAAAGGTAAATTTATCATTTGAAAGTACTCTTTCTTTTGCCTGGAAACCAAAAAATAGGCTCTTAACTGGGTGATTAAAGTAAGAAAGATCAATTTTTGGATCTGGATAAGAATTTCTTTGGACTTGTGTGATGAGAAATTCCAATTTATTATTTACGAAATATTCTCTTTCATCTGTATCTAGAAATATATAACTTCCACAAACACGAACATCTGCAGCCGTTTGGTTTTCAAAAGTAACTTTTATTTCAACAGTATGATACTGAAGAGCCACAAGTGGTAAAAACATATCATGGTCACAAAAAAAGAAGTGAAGTGGTAAAAAATTAATATTTGAGCTTGAAACAGCGTTGTTAATTTCTTGAGATTTTGTATAAGTTTCTGCGAGATAGTTTTGCCAAATACCTGTCATATAATCATATGTTTGTGAATCAACCTTCGTACCACCGATATATAAATCAAATCTTGCACCGTTAAATTTATTGAGTAAATCTTCACCTTCCAACCAAATACCATCTAAAAGATCACCGTAAGTAGGAATTGTAATAACATTATCCGAGCTAGTTAAGTTCTTTTTGATAAGCTTGGGTGATTGTGAAAAGTTTTTTTGACGTGTATACTTTGTTCGAAAGATAGAAGTACCACTTTCTTGATTTATTATGTACACATCTTGAGCACCTCTAGAAACAAGTTGAACGAGTGCCCCTGACATTTCTACTAATAATGGACATTTTTAACTTTAACCACTTTCAAGTACCTTTATTCT
>Ga0213864_10000575_pt1 | contig 16709 bp, 16 predicted proteins | sample PICome_5_FD_160078 | JGI IMG/M metagenome (GOLD analysis project Ga0213864, IMG submission 160078) | Coastal seawater microbial communities near Pivers Island, North Carolina, United States - PICO247 | ecosystem: Environmental > Aquatic > Marine > Coastal | place: USA: North Carolina... | reverse complement strand
CTTGCTCAACCTTATCGGACAAATGCCGCGCCAAACGTTGATTAACCGTGATAACCACAGCACCCTTTTTAACGGCCTCAAAAACATCTGAAAAATTCATCGAGCTAGCGTATCAAAATCCTTCAATAAAATCAGAATAACAAACCACAAAGACACCTTTAATAAACAACAAGCGCCCAACACTTGAGAGCTAAAGGTAGTTACAGTAGACTCAATAAGCAACGGAAGCATATTTATCCATGTTCAGCACATTAATATCACAATACATGGACATGACTTCCATATATACAAGCAATACGCGGAATAATGGTTCCGCTTATTAACACTGTTAACTGTACAACCAAGGAAAGATATGAGAATCATCAAAATATTGCCTTTATTCTTACTGTTGTCTGGATGTGTTGGCCCGCTGGTTCCAGTCAAGAATATGGAAGAGGTACCTCTGCAACTTAAGAGGGAGATACTCTCTATGCCTATTTATAACGAAAGCCAGCTTTTCCAAAAACAATATAGCGTCATCAATATTGTTGAAGGCATATCATGCAAGAACAAAACATGGGACCCCGCTGCAACCAAAACAGATGCCATAAACCAAGCGAAATACTGGGCATATGAAATGGGTGCAGACGCACTCTTAAACATACAGTGTGATCATCCCAGGGGCACGACAACGAGCTATAACTGCTGGGAAAGCATTACTTGTACAGCGCAGGCAATTAAGGTTGGCGAGTAAACAGTTAACAAGCGGCTCAAATACGCTCCGTTCCACTCCGCCGGACGCTCACTGCGTTCGCGCCGTTTAGCCGGGCGTTAATGTCTAGATTAATTCCAGAAGCACGTCAGGCACTTCAAGTCATTGGAACATTTATTAAAACGCATACTTAAGCGATTAATTGACTAGGTATTGATCGCCTGAAGGTATTAACAGCTTATTGTGAGTTTGTAATTTAGGGTCATGCTGGTGCTGGTCAGGGTAAGTAATTCACTTTAATTTTACTACTACCCATCTAAACTAAAGGTTGTTAGAATCAATATCATTCATTGCTAATAAAGCAACAAATGATATTGATTCAAAACTTATAGGAAAAAATATGGACTACATACGCTATTACCTTGGTGCACTCATTCTTTTTATAGGCATCCTTGGTTTTTACCTAGGTGGCCCATGGGTTTGGCTCGGAGCCAGTACCTTTATTCCACTTATCATCTTTGATATTTTTTCAAAAAAAGATCACCGCATTCGCAATATATCAACACCTTGGCTTGCTGACTTACCGCTCCACCTTCACTTTTTTCTTATGGTTCTTTTATATGCTGCCCTTTTTTACTGGATCAGAACCGAACAAAATATTGAACAAAACATCCCCATTAGCTACCTCGTTGGCGCAATCGTGACTATGGGCTTAATTAATGTTGCCCCCACAGCGGGTGTTGGCCATGAGTTACTGCATAGAAGAAGCCCTGTTTCACGCTTTTTTGGCATGCTTATCGGCACGTTCGTTTCTGACCCAACACGTGATGTAGCACATGCTCATACACACCATTTATATTTAGGCACCACGAAAGATTCTGACACCTGTGCGCGCGGTAAAACAGTTTACACATTTGCTTTTACGGCAACTTGGGGCAGCCTAAAAGACTTTTATCGCATAGAAAAGGAAAGGTGCGCTAGGTCAGGCGAGTCATTCTTTTCGCCAACTGGGCGTTTATTTAAAGCACTATTTCAATTAAGCGCTTTATTAGTCGTTAGTGGTTTAATTGCTGGAGTTTATGGGGTTATTGTCGTCCTCAGTAGCATTTTATTAGCAAAAATTCTGATAGAAATGCTTAATTATTTCCAGCATTATGGCATTGTCCGAGTAGAAGGCTCTCCTAATCAAAGCCATCATTTATGGAATCATCTATCCCCTATCTCCAGACTGATTGCGTTTGAAATAACGAACCATAATGACCATCATAGAGATTCATACATTCCGTATTATGAACTTAAGCCACACCTAGACGGCCCTCAAATGCCAAGCATCTTTTTATGCTTTTTGTGTGGATTAATTCCACCGTTATGGTTTAAATTTATTGCTATGCCAAGGCTCAGGGAATGGGATTTAAACTTTGCAACGGACGGTGAAAAAGAACTGGCTCGAGCTGCCAATAAAAAAGCTGGTTGGCCGGACTGGTTAGCAGATTCGACCCTCTAGATCACACTACTTTTAAACTGAAAAAACGAGGCACCTATGAATACAAAAAAACAGTTACACTTTGGCGCTTTTATGCGGCCAGCCAGCATTCATAGTTGCAGCTGGCGCTACCCTGAGGCATTTTCAGATGCTAATTTTAACTTTAAACACCATATCCGTTTTGCACAAACTCTAGAAAGGGGGCTTTTTGACGCCATCTTCATGGCTGATCATGTCTCTTTATTAAATATGCCGGATGAGGCCTTAAAACGAAGTGCCACTGTCGTGTCACTGGAACCGCTGACCCTACTCCCTGCGCTGGCGGCTGTAACTGAACATATTGGTCTTATTGCTACGGCCTCCACAACTTATACCGAGCCCTATCATATTGCACGAAAATTCGCCTCTTTAGACCATATCAGTAATGGCCGCGCAGGCTGGAATGTTGTCACCTCGGCTAACCCTCTGGAAGCTTTAAATTTTGGTTTAGAAGAAGCTGTTGAACACGATACTCGTTATAGACGTGGAAAAGAGTGTTACGAGGTGGTTACTAAGTTATGGGATAGCTGGGAAGATGATGCCATCATCAGAGACACTGAGAGTGGTATATTTGCAGACCTTGATAAACTACACCCGCCAAAACACAAGGGTGAATTTTACTCGGTTGAAGGCGCACTGAATGTTGCACGCCCGGTTCAAGGCTGGCCCCTTATTGTACAAGCAGGCGCATCTGAGGCAGGCCGACAATTCGCCGCTGAAGTAGCAGAAATGGTCTTCTCGGCAGCCAGCACCATACCTACATCACAGGAGTACTATTCCGACATTAAATCACGAGCCAAAGCAGCTGGTAGAGACCCTGATCACTTAAAGGTTTTCCCAGGTTGTTTTGTCATCATCGGTGATACATTAGAAGAAGCAAAAAGCAAAAAACGTCAATTAGATAGCATGGTTGACCCGAGTACCGGCATGGGTTCTTTATCCGTTCAATTAGGTTGTGATGTCAGTAATTTTGATCTGGATGCACCGCTGCCCGACATTCCTGAAACCAATTCTAGTCAAACCTCGCGGCAAAAATTAATCGATATGGCTAAAGAAGAAAACATGACGGTTCGTGAACTCGCGCAATATGTTGGTGGGTCTTTTGGCTGCCTGGAAATGGTTGGCACTGTCTCAATGATTGCAGATCAAATGGAAGAATGGTTGGAGGCTGAAGCCTGCGACGGTTTTAACATCATGTTCCCTTATTTACCCCAAGGACTTGATGATTTTGTTGACAAATTGGTGCCCGAACTTCAAAAACGGGGTGTTTACCGAACTCGCTACGAAGGTAATACGTTACGGGAAAACCTTGGACTACCTCGGCCGACGAACCAATATTGCAAATAGGGCGTTAGCTTACAGCCATCTCATGATTGAGGCTTATTAAAAATTAACAATTGTTTAGGCTCAGAAACGATATACAAACGGTTATCGGCTGATAAGGTGACCCCTTCTGGTTATTCTATATAATCATGCCTTTTAAAAAGCTCGCTTACACGCCTTTCAAATAACTTTTCACATGCCAGTTTCCCAAACAGGGTTTACCACAACATACCGCGAAGAGGCCCCCAGTCTCCAACAAATTAGTCAACTGACCGGTTATGTCATTCTTGAATTTGGTGCGCCTTGGTGCGGGCACTGCCAAACCGCTGAAGAATTGATGAAAAAAACCTCATCCGAGCATGCTCAATTGCCGCATATTAAAATCTTTGACGGTAAAGGCAAAAAGTTAGGCCGTTCCTTTAAGGTTAAGCTCTGGCCAACATTCATTTTGCTGCATCATGGCAAGGAAATTAAGCGACTTGTCCGGCCTACAGATAGTGATGCTATCAAGCAGCTACTGGCTGAGATCACATCATGTTGACTTGCCTTTCAAGACAAAGGGTGAAGCGTTTCTAATGCATCGTCCGCCGTTTGCTGATCTTTTTCCTGCCATTGATGAGTATGTTGTTGTGCTAACACGGCCAAGCTGGCCCCGTCCCAGTTAATTTTTTCTTTGGCGTAAAGGGCTTTATTTAACTGTTTTATTTCTGTTTTTAAAGAAGCATCACAATACAGGCTAATATGATCAATCTCTTTTGTGTGATGTAACAAATGCCCCCAATGGATTAGCGCTTTTTTTGCCTGTTTTGCCTCGTTGTTCTTGCAAGCCGTTTGTAAATTTTTTAACGCCGCTTTAATCGAAGCACGATTATTGCCAGCCGTTTCTTTTGCAGGCCGTTCAACGGGCTTTTTTATCAGCAAATAAGCTATCGTCAGCAACCAGCCGAAACCCAAAAAAATGGATAGCCATTTCCAATACCCACCCAGCGCATCAGCCGGTATTTTCTGCTCAACGCCTAAAACGTCTGTTGCCGGTTTTTCTTTTATATCAGTCATGACCTTTGGTCTTTCTACTACAGCTTGAGCGACAACCGTTATAACGGCTTCTGGAAGGAACGCCCTTTCAATGGTTTGAGTATTCGTATTAAACCAAGGCACCTCAATGGCTGGCAGACGATAGTCACCCGATTCAGATGGAATAATGGCTAACTTTTGTTCTCGCATGGCCGTTACGCCTGATAATGCTAATTGGTTTTTTAAAATCGGTTGATCGGGATACACTTTAATTGCCGATGAAGGAACCTTTTGCTCCAGTTCGGGCAGTTGACTGGCCGACACGCCTTTCGCCAGTAGTGTTATCGTTCGAGTGATCGGCTCACCCACAGCCACAGTCAAATCTTTTACTGACCACGTTTGTTGTAGTTGCACACTTTCTGCAGCCAACCAATGATCGCCTATAAAATCATCAACGGCTGGCAGCACGTCTAACTGAATAGCTTTTGATTGGACTCGCCGGGTTTGTGTCCGTTGTGTGTTAAACAAACTGCCGTAACGGGGGGGCGTTGAACCTGTTACAACTTGTGCCGTTAGCGTAATGGGTGGAATTTCTAACAAGCCACTTTGCTGCGGAAAAATAGCGTATTGACGCTCAAAAACTGAATAATTAACACCGTTTACATTTGTCTGATATTGGCTATCTTCGCCAATTTTTTCAACAATGGCATTCACGGGTGCTGGTTCTGATAGCGATGCTTGCGATATTTGAACGCGTTGAAACAATCGAATTGTATACAATAACTGTGACTGAACATAGGGCTGTTCAGGAGAGACATTAATCTGCAAATACAGCTCATCATCCATACCCTTTTTTGTGTTGGCCGCAGCAGCCAGTACATTAACTTGAAGTTCTGCAGAAGCATCATCACCAAATGCAATACGCGGGATAGTTAATGACCCCGCTTTTTTTGCCATTACATCTAACGTCCAAGTAATAAGCGTTGTTGATTGACCATTGATCCAAGATGATTGCCTGTTTTTTTGTTGGTTTAGCACCTGAAAGGTATTATCCAAAGGGCGAAAATCGGGGTCATCATCCGGTGACTCAGTCGCACTAAAAATGATTCTAAACGACTCATTAAAACTCACCGGATTTCTATCCACCGAGACCTGAATGTCTGCGGCTAAACTGTCGACACTAAAAACCATTCCCAAGAATAAACCGCAGAGCCAAAAAAAGATCTGCTGACGCTGACATTTGTTCACCTTCACTCCCTTTTGATTAATCACGTTGCCGTTGTCCATACTGATATTTGAACTTTCGTTTTAACAAACCCGCCGGATCGTCTTGAATCCGATTTAACCATTGTTCAGCCGCTTGCTGCTCTTCTTCAGAAAACTTGTTGATTGGGGCTTGGTGTTGATTGTCGTTGTCGTTATTCTCATTGGGTTTATTGTCTAAATCACTTAATTCTGTTGGCGCGTTTTCATCTAAAGAGGGCTTCCCTTGTTGAGGGTTTTGTTTCGCCGATTCATTTGTAGAACCTTCAGTGTTTTTTGGCTTATCCTTGTGTTGCTCTTCGGCCTGCTGGTTCCCCTCTTCGGCCTGCTGGTTCCCCTCTTCGGCCTGCTGATTCCCCTCTTCGGCATTTTCAGACGATTGATCACCTTGTTGGTTTTTTTCTGACTGCTGATCACCCTGATTTTGTGCCTCTTTTTTCGCCTTTTCAACAACCTTAAGATTATGCTGAGCATCCTCATGAGTTGGCTCCAAACTTAGCGATTTTTTATACGCCTGTTCTGCTTTATCAAACTGACCCAGTTGTGCATAACTATTACCAAGATTATAAAAGCCATCTGCCGTTTCAACGCCTTTTAATAAATCGGCCGCTTGTTGATACCGCCCTGCTTTATATTCGGCGGCCGCTTTCCATTCAACCGAGTCAAATTGTTCTGCCGCTTGTTCAAATTTTTTATCGTGAAACAGTTGCTCGGCTTGTTGATTGTTGTTTAGCCATAATGCGTTCCAATCATATGCATAGCTGGTTTCTGGGAGCGGTAAAATAAGCAAAAAACTAATGACTAATAGTCCTTTTCTAAAACTTAGGGCCGCCAGCGGTAACACTAATAATAACAGCCAAACACCCCGATCATTCCATTGTTCAATCAAGCCGTTGTTTTCATTGTTTTTTGAGTCGGCCGCGGGGCGATCAATGCTCGATAACAATTGTTTTATGTCGCTATCATTCGCGGTGGTTGTGATGAACGTACCGCCGAGATTTCTTGCCAATGAGGCTAATTCCTGGGCGTTTAGCTTTGGTACAAGAATATCCCCCGATTTGTTTTTTAAAAATCCACCTGATGCTAATTTCACAGGCCCACCACCTGCTGTACCTACACCCAAAATGGACACCTTGTAATCCTTTAGATGATCCTTTACGCCTTCGACATTTCGCTTTATTCCATCGGTAATAAGAAAGATATTGCCTTGCTTTTGCCCTGCCTGTTGGAGCAACTGTATCGCCAGGGCTATTGCTGATTCTGTGTTTTTTCCCTGACGTGGCATGATGTTACTCTTAAGTGCTTGAAGCTGATTCTCAATTGTCGCCACATCGCTGGTGAGCGGTGTTACCGTATACGCATCTGCAGAATACACAATCAGCGCTGTGACACCTTCTTTTCGTTGCCTTAGTATATCGGCTATTTTATAACGTGCCCGACTTAAACGACTTGGTTGAATATCTGATGCATTCATTGTTTGAGACAGGTCTAACGCAATCACTAAAGCAGCATCGCTCTTGAAGACGGGCGTTTCCAATCTGTCCCAGGTTGGCCCGGCTAATGCCATTATTGATAATAAGGCTGCTACTGATAAGGTACCTAAAAGCCATTGGCTTTGTTGCCCCTTTCCTTCCTCTAAAATAAATGGCAGTAAGTCCGCATCGCAAACCGTTGCCCATTCCCCTTTATTTAATTTTCTTCTCACTGAAAAAATAATGACTGCAAGGGCAGGAATAAGCGCCAATAACCAATAGGGACGAATAAAATGGAAATCAGCCCAATTCATCTGACCCTCATTCGCAGTAATACAGTCAAGCCGGCGAATAACAAACTCAGTGCTAAAGGCCATGGGTAAAGCTCTTTCATCGGACGATAGAATTGTTTGTTTTTTTCAATGGGCTCAAGCTCGTCTATCAATGCATATATATCGTGGAGTTCGTCTTGGTTTCTAGCCCGAAAGTAGCGCCCCTTGGTTATTTCAGCGATCGCTGTCAGGGTTTTTTCGTCTAAGTCGCGTGATGGATTCACCGTGCGATTTCCAAAGAAACTTCGTACCATCATTTGATCAGCACCAATACCAATTGTATAAATTTTAAGTTGGTGATCAGCGGCTATTTTTGCTGCTTGAAGCGGCTCTATAGCCCCCGCCGTATTAGCGCCATCGGTTAGTAAAATTAACACGCGACTGTCGGGCTGTTCATTCTTTAAATGCTTTACTGCTAACCCAATGGCATCACCAATCGACGTTGCCGGTTCATCATCCGTGATACCTATAAACGATTCATCTAATAATGTGGCAACCGTTTTTCGGTCGAATGTTAACGGCGTTTGCAGATAGGCTGTCGTGCCAAAAAGAATTAAACCTAATCGATCACCTGTGCGGCGCTCAATAAACGCGGTTGCGACCTGTTTTGTTGCCGTTAAACGATCAACCTGCACATCCTTAATAAAAAAATCTTTTTCATCCATGCTGCCAGAAACATCGACGGCCAGCATTAAATCACGGCCACTAACAGCCTGTTCAATTGGTTCGCCTAACCATTGCGGCCTTGATGATGCGATTACTAATAGAACCCATGCCACCACTGCAACCCCTAATAGCCAAGGGCGTTGCTCAGAAATGCCACCTGTTGTTGCCGAACCAAAATCTTCTATAAATGGGACTTTAAGCGCTGCCAGCACGGTGGGCGCTTGTGCGGGTAAAAGCCAACGGAGTAATAAAGGTAAAGGGAGTATAAAAAAGAGTTCAGGCCACTCAATATGAATCATTTCTTCTGTCCTTTTAACCACAATTCACATAAATCAATGAGCGCCTCTATATCCAATTCTTGAGGGGCTTCGCGACGATACGGTGCGTTAGATAAATAGCGTCCTACACCTGTAGTAAATGGCATTCCATCCATTGATTGATCCAGATAGCTTAACCATTCTTCGCCAATTAAACTGGCTACCTGAGCTCGAGAATCGAGACTGATAGACACGCGTCGGATACAGACGGATAATTGCTTTAACGTGTCTAAATGATCATCACTTGTTGTCTGCTTAATAGCCAATAGAATTTTTTGTGCACTTTTTATGGCTGTTTTTCGTGTTATTTTTTTATATAGCCAATAACCGCCCAAAATCGACACAACCATTACCAACAACAAAAGCCACCAACCCATGGCTAAAGGCCACCAGCTAACGGCATCGGGCAGCTGAATATCTCTTAACGGAAGCGCTTGATTCATTAACGCAATACCTCAAAGGGGTCGTCAGTGGTTCTACACTCAACAAGGGTCATTCGCCATTTATGGCACATCGCTCTCAACTCTTCTTGCCGTTGCTGAAAAAGCTGTTGATACGCTAATACTCGCTGTCGCTCAGCCGTATCAACGACTGTTTCTCGCTCACCATTAGTAAAACGATATTGACCTTTTTTTGGCAACTCACATTCTAATGGATCATAAACATGCACTAATTGAAGTTCACAGTGTTTCGCCAATAAGGATAACTGTCTTTCTACTGGGTTATTCAAACCACGAAAATCACTGATAATGTAAAGCAGGCTTCCTGGGCGAGCATGCTGTGCGAGTCGTTTGAGCACCTGCTGCAAAGACAGCGGTTGATGCTTCTTAATCGGCGGTTTTACCAAGGCATTTAAAAAATGCAAAACGGCGCCTCTGCCCGATGCCGGTTTTAACTCTTGACAGCCCTGCTCATTAAAAACTTGCCCACCCACTCTATCGCCATTTAGTTGAGCCGACCAAGCGAATAAAGCAGCCAATTTTGACGCTTGAACCGATTTAAACGACCCACGTGTAGCAAAATTCATCGTAGGTCTCAAATCTACAGAAATAAAAATGGGGCGCTCTCTTTCTTCACGAAAAACTTTACTGTGTGTCTTGTTAGTACGTGCGGTCACTCGCCAATCAATACCCCTGATATCATCTCCGGGCTGGTACACGCGGACTTCTTCAAAGGCCATGCCACGCCCTTTAAAGCTCGAAACATAAGCACCGCTTTGTGATGATTGAATACGTTGGTGACAGTGACTCAATAAACCGGCTTTTTTAGCCAGATCAACCATCGGCTTCAGCTGAACCGATACCCGTTCGTCTTGTGGAACCCTTGTCGTCATTTAAGGCACAGCCACTCGGGCAATCAACTCCTTGATAAATCGATCGCTTGTAATACCTTCTGCCTCAGCTTCATATGACAAGATTAAACGATGGCGCAGCACGTCGTAGGCAATTTGCTGAATATCCTCAGGCGTTACAAAATCACGTTGTTGTAGCCATGCCCTAGCCCTTGAGCAGCGATCCAAGGCGATACTCGCCCGAGGGCTTGCGCCGTATTGAATCCAAGCGGCCAAATCCTCGCCATACACTGTCGGTTCACGTGTTGCTAAAACAAGCTGTAGCAGATAGTCTTCCAGCTCATCGCTCATGTACACATCCAATATCTCGTGTCGTGCACTCGTGAGTTGTTGTTGCGAGATGGGCTGAGGTTTTACTTGTTTAACGTCTCTGGTTTTTTCTTCAGCACGCGCTAGCTGCAGTATTTTTTTTTCATGCACTGCTTCTGGGTAATCGATTTTGACATGGAGTAAAAAGCGATCCAGTTGTGCTTCAGGTAACGGGTATGTCCCTTCTTGTTCCAGCGGGTTTTGGGTTGCCATTACCATAAATAAACCAGGTAATTTGTACGTAGCACCGCCAACGGTTATCTGCCGTTCTGCCATAGCTTCCAAAAGTGCCGCTTGAACCTTCGCCGGTGCACGGTTTATTTCATCGGCCAGAATAAGGTTATGAAATAAAGGACCCTTTTGAAATTCAAACACACCTTGTTCAGGTCGATAAATGTCGGTGCCTGTTAAATCCGAGGGCAATAAATCTGGCGTAAATTGTACGCGATGAAAATCAGCTTCAACACCTTGACTCAGGGCATTGATAGCTCGCGTTTTAGCTAAACCGGGTGCGCCTTCGACTAAAATATGGCCATCAGCCAATAACGCAATGAGCATTCTTTCTACTAAAAGATCTTGCCCAATAATTTGCTCATTAATGGTTGCTTTAAGTTGCTGGATAGCCGTTTTAGAATCGTTCGAACTTCCTTCTGACATCGTTTAATTATCCTTTTTACTCTGAGGTTTTATACAATACGCTATTGAGATTCAGCTCTCATGGCAAACTCGCTATAAAATATCGGGTCAATGCAAAAAAAATCAACCTTTGCGCTGTGACTCTTCATCTTAAACTCATTCTTTTTTAACTTTCGACCATCTAGAAACTCAATGGATACATTCAAAGACGTTATCATCATCGGTGCCAGCGCGTCTGGTTTAATGTGTGCCATTGAAGCTGGAAAAAGGGGTCGTAAAGTCTTGGTACTCGATCATGCTAACAAAGCCGGGAAAAAAATTTTAATGTCTGGCGGTGGTCGATGTAATTTCACCAACTTGGAGGTTGATGCTGATCACTATATTTCTAATAACCCTCATTTCTGCAAGTCAGCGCTTAGCCGTTATACACAATGGGACTTTATTTCCCTGGTGAGCGCCTACAACATTCCATATCATGAACGTCAACATGGACAATTATTTTGTGATGAAAGTTCCAAAGATATTTTAGATATGCTGTTATCTGAATGTGCCCATACCGATGTAGACATTCAGCTTAATTGTTCCATAAAGCAAATTCATAAAGACAACACGACTTACCACCTTGACACCACTTTAGGTCATTATGCTGCCCACTCTCTGGTTATTGCCACGGGTGGGTTGTCCATACCCAAAATGGGCGCAACTGGTTTCGGTTATCAAATCGCCAAACAATTTGGCCATACTGTACAACCGACCAGGGCAGGTCTGGTGCCATTTACTTTGCAAGAAAAAGAGAAAACGTGGCTTGCCGACCTGTCTGGTATTGCAATTCATTGTCTTGTGAGCAATCAACGAAACCACTTTAAGGAAAACATGCTATTAACGCACCGAGGGTTGAGTGGGCCGGCCATCTTACAGATCTCCTCGTATTGGCAAGCCGGTGAAACGATAACAATAAACTTAATACCTGACATTGATCTCCAGGCACTTTTTAAAAAGAAACAAGAGGCGCAACCTAAAACGCTGTTAAAAGCCCTACTTGCTGACTTTTTACCCAAGCGCTTTATCAGTGCCCTACTGGGTAATGCAGTGGTTCTTCAGCCTCTGCAATCGATTTCTTTCGAGCGTTTTAAAGTCATTGCAAAACAACTACAGCAATGGCAAATCAAACCCAATAACACGGAAGGCTATCGAACAGCTGAAGTTACGCTTGGTGGCGTTGATTGTAATGAATTATCATCTCAAACAATGGAGTCGAAACATTCATCTGGCCTTTATTTTATAGGCGAAGTCGTCGATGTCACAGGCTGGCTAGGTGGCTATAAATTTCAATGGGCCTGGTCATCTGGCTGGTGCGCTGGACAAGTGGTTTAAACTCTTTCTCAACCATTAACCTGATTTAAGCTATCTATATGACTCATGACGGCTTGCATCCAGCAACAGCTTTTCAGCTTTTGCGCCTAAATAAACATAAATACCCAGGCCAATCAACAAGCCGACGGCTGGCAGCATAACCCAGGTTGCCGCCATTAATAAAGCATGATCAGCGTTGAGTGCAGCTTTAAAGATCAGCATTAAGGACTCAATTGAAATGGCGATCAGTATGGCCGCTATAAAACGAGTAATCGTACGTCGAGTGGAACTATGACGAAAAACATCCTTACCCAGTAAGACTTCTTCTTCGAAGGTTGTTTTTCCCAAATCAAAGATAGCCAGTGCTAACGTTAAATAGATCACAACCCCAAATATTTGTTCTGTCGCCATCTGCCCGGTATTGCCCAGCACGGGTATTAATTGCCCTGCGGCTTGCCAAAGTAAAGCACCCACAACCAAAAACAAAACCGCAGATATAAAGCCATACACAATTTTAAATAGCGGTTCAATATGCCGTTGGCGTTCATCGCCCATAAAAAAAGAAATGAGCTTTTTTAAATCCACATCCATCACGATATAGCCATCTTGCTCGCCATCAATCGCAATGACTTGAGAGATAGCCGATAAGCACAAAGCCTGATTATTAATCGACAAATAGGGCTCTGTAACCGCATATTCTGCATGGCTTTTCAGTTGTTTGAAATATGGGCGATGACTTCGATCCGCGCCATCACCATTGGTTGAATACCCTTGAGCATCTGGACTGATTAATGTCTCACCTTGCTGCTTTCCACGCATATCAAGACGGTATACAGTACTAATAAATGGAAACTCTCGAGCAATTTGCTCTAATGACCGAAGCCTGCTTTCTTGGTTGATCCCTTGGCGCCACTCCTCTGCCAAGCTTCTCACGGTCGTCGACAACAAGTCATGTATCGCTGAACGATAATCTTGGTAACGTTGTACTGTGTTGATATGATTCATTGAACAGTCTCATTAAAAATTGCGTATGTTATTGAACATGCAAGGTATAGTCCAGATAGCGATAAGTTCTTTTTTATTAAGCCGTTAGTGAGCGAGGTTATGCTTGTTGTGTTGGCATTTATAGAGCAAACGCCCTCTAGTGGTGCGTGATCTGTCTTGCTGACCAGGCTCCTAGTGCAACGGCGGTTCTTTTTTCACCGGATGAAGCGTTATAACAACTGCTCTTAAATTTAAAATGACGCTTTTACACCCATTACCAAAGCACTCTCTTCATCTTCTCCATCCGCGTAATCAGCCGTTTCACCATATGAAGCTGACCATTTAACACCTACAAGGGTGGCACTTGTGTAAGAACTGGCGACGCAAAGAAGAAAAATAAACAGCGGATACTCCTGTTTTTTCACCATGACACAGACTTTTTATTAATGCCTAATGCGCTCATAGACGGTCGATGACCCGTCTTTTTTTAATAATAAGACATCATAATCGTCACGTTTATTTCCCATTTCCATACCAGGACTGCCTAATGGCATCCCTGGGACGGCTAACCCTAGTGCACCTTGTGGCTTCTCAGCCAAAAAGCGTTGCATCACAGGTGCTGGAATATGCCCTTCAAAAACATACCCTTCTGTTGAGACGGCCGTATGACAAGACTGATACTGCCGTTGTACCCCCAAGGTATGTTTGATTTCATTTAAATCTGCAGGGTGATGCGTTTTAGTGATAAACCCTAGCGACTCAATATGATCCATCCAAAGACCACAACAGCCACAGTCAGGGCTTTTATAAACAGCCAATTGCATCGCTTCCTTTGTCTTAGCCAGCTTTGCATTAGGTTCTGTCTTTGTATCGTTAGAACAGGCTGTTAAACCAAGAACGGATAAAAGAAGAATAAATAATGCCATTTGTTTAAATTGCTTCATCATGTTCACACCTTAAGTTTGGATAAAATACCCTTTTTAGACTAATGATTTACTGTATATAAATAATCAGAACCTCTCGCCAGTTTAGCTTATCAACTTTCTGCTCATTTTGTATAAAAACCCAACTTAACAATGCCCTGGCTAAACGTTTACATGAGTCGATAATATATATTATCATTTGCTGATAAAAAGCCATTATTTATAAACAACAATGTCTACAGATTGTAAGGAATGCTCATTAGCCAATACTTGCTTGCCAAGTGCCTTCGATGAAGGCGATCGCTATAAATTAGACTCCATTATTTCATCTGCTAAAAGTTACTCTCGCCATCAAACTGTTTATCGCCAAGCGGATAACTTTCAAGCACTTTATGTCGTTAAGTCGGGTGCACTTAAAACTTACATTACAAACACTAAAGGCAATGAAAATATTACCGGGTTTTACTTACCCGGTGATTTTATCGGGTTAGAAAGTATTTCGAAAAAACATTATCTTAGTACCGCTCAAACTCTCTCCCCTAGCCGGCTGTGTAAAGTCAATTACCAAGAACTCGCCAATATGCGAAAAAGCACACCGTCTCTATCTGATTGGGCCATCAATATGTTTAGTCACTCGCTGGCATCTGGGCACGATTTTTTTAGCTGCCTCTCTCAGCATACGGCCGTTGCGCGATTAGCAACCTTTCTTTTGGTTATTTCAAAACGGATGTGTCGTTCCGAGCATTACCAAATGAATTTTCACCTGTCGATGTCTCGACAGGATATTGCCTGCTATTTAGGTCTGGCAAATGAAACCACAAGTCGTGCCTTTACTCGCCTTGTTGAAAAAAAATGTATCCAAAAAAGAAATAAGGACGTTAAAATTATTGACTTGGCCGGCCTAAAACAATGCTCGAATCTTGACTCAGCGTCTTTTTAACGCGTTAACTCAACAACAAACCCAGCCTAATTAGTTTAACCAGGCTGGGCTTTTAGGTTTAATTTCGTTATCTTATAATCAAAAAAAGCAATGAATATTTTTATCTAAAATAACACGTTGATCTAAGGTGATAACCCTAGAAGCCAGTTTCCATTGACCGTCTTCCTTTCTTAGCCTATCCATCCGCATACCGTAATGTGTCGCTTGGTCTCTTTGCATACGACTACGAAATAAAATAAAGGCTGAACGCACATCAACTTCACCATCTACATCTGACCACTCAACATCTATATTACTGATAATACGACGATTACGCACTCTTGGGTCTTCCGCCCATACGATACCAGTATCTAAGCGTGCGACACGCATGCTTAACATGCCATAGTTGTCGTTATATAAATAAGTGGTTTGTGAATTACCCAATACCTTGGTATCGCGACGATAACGAACTTCTTGTGTAGGTAATTGATAGACGATATCTTTCGTTAACATATTATCAAGCCAATCGTGATAACGCTCTTCATCTAATGCTCTTGCTTCTTTAACTAGGAAACGTTCAACTTCAAAATGAGTAGACTGGTCGACACTTTGCCCTGCTTGTTGATTATTATTGCTCATTTTAGCCTCCTATTTTTTTTGCTCTAATTGAGCGGTAGTTGAAAGTTCACTCCAAGGCCTACCTTCCATGAATTCAGCCCAACGACGGTACATACCTCTTTGAGGGGCCTCATTAATCCAACCTTTGCTAACCAAACCTGGCAAATTCGGATCAACGTACTCATGACCCTTTCCCATACCAATGTAAAGCGTGCCCTGACGAGTTGAATAACCTCTATTGGATTGAGTACATTGCTCCATATTCTCACCATCATCACTTTCAAGAATACCCGCCGTACCAAAGGTCATCATATTGTCAGCATGAATCATTTGCTTCAGTTCTTGCGGCATATCTTTCTCAACTAACGTCCACGTAAACACCTCTATGCTATGAGGGCCACGCGGTTGCCAAATTTTGAATGTATTTGTACCGTACAAAAATGAACAATTAGGAAAAATAGCAGCATCCCAATGCCCCCGATAAAACTTCTCACGGTATTCACCTAATTTTTCTTTGATCAAGGGCGACCTTTCATCCAACCATTTTTGATAAGCCTCAAACACGGGACCACCGTGAAGAGCCGCCGCCCCTTCCCAAATAACACCAAAACCATGGCCTTCTGGTACTGTAACTTGCAAGCCTGATGTTTCTGCATCATAGACCGCATTCCCTTTTGCTTCAGCTAATGGCCCACCGGCAATCTCTAAAGCAGACGCATGAGCCCAGCCCACGTGATAACCATCACCAATAAAGTTTTCAGTTGGATTTTTCCAGTTGCAATCTAAAATAGATTTCATCGGAGGACCTATAAGCTCACAGCCACCCGGCGCATCCATAAATGAATCCATATACCAGGCCATTCCACCTAAGTAATCTTCAAGTGAAGGCGCTTCTTCGTCAAATGTTCCAAATACAAAACCTTTATAACTTTGTACTCGAACCTTCTTAAGGTGTAGAGCACCTTTATCAATTTCATTATGGTAGGCCTGTTCTTCCAGAGGCACATCGACAAGGC
>Ga0213864_10000574_pt1 | contig 16717 bp, 19 predicted proteins | sample PICome_5_FD_160078 | JGI IMG/M metagenome (GOLD analysis project Ga0213864, IMG submission 160078) | Coastal seawater microbial communities near Pivers Island, North Carolina, United States - PICO247 | ecosystem: Environmental > Aquatic > Marine > Coastal | place: USA: North Carolina... | reverse complement strand
GAGATAGATGCAAGCGCTAGAACTGTTCATGGCGCTCTTTTAGATGCTCAAATTCTCTCCCAAGTCTATATTGCTATGACTGGCGGTCAATCAAACTTATTCAATGAAAATGAAGAAAAAAGCCATCAGTCTTCTGAAAATTTAAACACCCCCTCAAGCGCTTCTTGGCCAGATTTATCTATCTGCTATGCCAGTGAAAATGAAGTTCAGGAACACGCCAATTATTTTGCCAAGTTTAATTGACTAGGCAGACTATCAAAGTATAATTTACCCTTTCTCGGAGTGTAGCGCAGTCTGGTAGCGCATCTGGTTTGGGACCAGGTGGTCGGGGGTTCGAATCCCTCCACTCCGACCAGATTCTGCTGTCTAAAAAGTTTATGCGCCCTTAGCTCAGCTGGATAGAGCAACGGCCTTCTAAGCCGTAGGTCAAACGTTCGAATCGTTTAGGGCGTGCCATTTTGTGGCGAGTGTAGCTCAGTTGGTAGAGCCCCGGATTGTGATTCCGGTTGTCGCGGGTTCGAGCCCCGTCTCTCGCCCCATTATTTATGAAGTGATGGGGTTTCTCTAAAGTTAGTACTTCTACCAAATTGTATCAAAATTTCTAGTTTTTCAGTCGATTTGTACTAAATTTGTAACGTAAACTCTATGGAGGGATACCCCAATTGCTGAGACACTATATTAATAAAACCAAACCTATAGTATTTGCTAACAATCATCATCCTTATTGGTCCTTTTGCTATCAACTTCCTTACTAATCAAAAAAGCAAAAATCAGTAAATATATTGCCAAAACAAAACCACCAATTACTCTCAGCAAATCAATAATAGTCTCAGATGTGTAGTGACTGATTTCACCAAAAAAGGCTAGACCAATAGAAATTGCTATCATCAAAGTAAAAAGCACAATAACATTAAAATGGGTGTCAATAATGAACTCTTTGATATTTTTCATTAGATTTTATTGCTGTATGAAAATTTCAATAACTCAACTATATTCTTTCTCTTGAAAAACTACAAGTTTGAATTCTACCTATATCTCACCAAAATACTTTTCAATTAACTTCTGCTTGTGACTAACATAAAGTTGTGAATAGTCTTTGTTAAAATATACTCATGACAACAAAAAGTAACAATTCCAAATTTCTATACTTTGTAGTTATTGGTTCTTGGTTTGGTGCAGGCGTTATGCTTTTCGCTATGCTTAATATGATGAGTTCAATGGAAAGTATGAAATCAGATATTTCACTAATGTCCAATAATATTAATAGTATGTCTAATGATATTTCATCTATGAAGATAATGACTCAAGATATATCCTCTATGTCTTCAGATATGAAAAAAATGAGTGGTGATATCAGTGAGATGAAAACAGCAACTTTATCTATGTCAGATAATGTCAAAGGGATGAATAAAGAAATCACAGAAATTGATGAACATATGTGGGATATGTATAAGTTGATGTCTGAAGATTTAGATGGTCTAAGAAATGCTGTTGACATTATGGCTCCTTCAGTTTCAACGATGGGTCCAAATATGAACCAGATGAGATATGATATGAATAGAGGTATCAATTCTTTTACGAATCCAGCGACCTTTATGCAGAATATGTTTAACGGCAATAATAGCTATTAATCAAATATCACCAGAGTTATATCGATTTACTTCTGCTTTTGGCTGACAAATATAGCCATGTTATTTAACCTTTATTTGTTAAGTCACAAATCAAAGGATAGAATACCCACTTAAAGATAAAAATAAATCAAAGTTTTGACAATTTTATTTAGAAACCAATTAATTAGACTACTTAACTTTACAGTCGCCCATTAGTTCATATAGTCGCACATTCGTGGTTCCATTCTCAATATGACCCTTTCCAATTTTTTTCGTTGGGTTTTGAGAGTTGAAAGTATGAAGCTGAATAAATGTCATCCCCGTATCACGATGTACATCTATATATACATCAACTTTAAGATCATCTTTTAGAGTGACTGTGTCTGTACTTTTAAAATAGTCGTCAGTTAGAGATAATTTGGATTTAAATTCAAATGGATAATTCAAAGAGACCCGCTCATTTTCAATACCTACAATAAAAGGTTTGACCCCTAACTCTTTCATACCAGCCCATTCACCCCACCAAGATTCCTCACCATTTATCACATAATCTTGTGTCTCCATTCCTTCACATTGAAACTTGCTATCTTGAGAATGACTCGATAAAGAGATAGAGATTAATGAGATAAATATTGTGTTCGTTAAATTTTTCATGGAAGCTATTCTAATAGTTTTTAGATGATTTTTCTATATTTGAAAAATAGATAATATAAATGAATCTATCGATTTTTTCGATAATGATAATTATTTTTTTTTGTTTTACATATTTTAAACTCAGTACTACCATGAAGTTCTAATGACTTGAGGAGGTTATATGAATAACGAAAAATTACTTGATGAACTTCGAATTGTCAGATCTTGTGTTCAGTCACAAGTTCCAGACTTCAGTGTACGAACTCAGATGCTGACGATTCTTGACAAAAGAATCGAAGAAATAAAGGATGAGCTCAATGCAATTGAAGAAGCTCAAATTTTTGGAGCAGATATGGCTATGGATGTAGCCTAGGAGATATTATGAAAACAATCGTATCAATATCAGCAGCCACATTAACTCTATTAGTGGCCTTTATAGCTTTAGTTTCTACATTAATCTAATCCATATTGAGCGCGCTCTGCGCGCTCAATTACCAAATTCATTCCAATTTTTGTGCCTCAATTTACATATAGCCTGGAGCTGTATACTGCCTTTATTTGCTGTAAAACTATCAGTTTTTAAATTAAGTTTTGCAGATCCTTGATTGCTTGACCAATACAAGTTATCTCCAGCCTTACCCTTAAAAGAATAATCTTTAAAGTTTTTGACATTTAGCTGATTGCCGAAGCTTATTTTTTCCCAATATGTCTCTGGCGAATAAATCACCTCCTTCTTGTCTCTATATGCAATTAATCTTTTGAGGGTGATTGATGAGAAATCTATCACCTCGCCTATGCATGTTAGTATTTTTGGCGTAACTCCTAATTGTGTATGCTCAAAACTGATTGGCATTCGAATGATCTCTTTATTAAAAGAGTCCTCTTTATATTCGGCATATATAGAGAGGCTCGACAAGAATGCTGCGATAATTAAAAACCTCATAATAATCTCCACAAAATTAGTGCATAAAGAACACAAACATACTACTCTTAAAATATTAACATGCACAATTATGCAATTTACAAGATTATATTTTGTTGTATTTCTGAGCTTTCTGTTTCAATTTACTTTTGCAAACGGCGAGACTGAATCAGATGAAAGTTTACTTAGTGAACTTCAATCAGAACTTCAAGAGGTAATTAACTGGGAGTGTAGCCCAGATAATCCCTCTTTGGGTAAGTTCATTAATTTGAAATGTAATTTATTGTCAACAGGTGATTAGCTGTTATTGTGAGACCCGTCGCAAAACGGTTTGACATTAGTTTTGCCGCAACCGCAAACATATATCTGTTGGTCTGCAGGGGCAATATGCTCTAAGGGCTCATACTCACTACCTTGATGAGACCCATCACAATATGGTGGGCTTGAGGTTTTTCCACACTGACATATATAAACTGTATCGCCCTTGGATAAATCTAGAACATGAGGTTCGCCTTTGGTATACATATTATCTCTCCTTTTATTTAATTCGTTAAATTCGCAAGCTTATTTCGATAAGACTTACTTAATTCAATATCGGTTTGTTCAAGCATATTTGCAACTGTGATGATCATCTCTTTTGCAGCACCCTCTTTAAATTCACTATCTTTTTCCATGATTACAAATAGTTGATCCATCCCACTCTCAATATTATGCTCAGAAAAGTAGCAGATTGCTAAATCAAATTTAGCTTGCATATTCTCTGGCTCAGTAAAAATTCGTTCCCTTAAAGAATCCTTTCCTTCAGTCTTCGAGGCAAGTGTCTTAAGATTAATCTGGGTATTCAAACTATTCCCCATAGAGGTCTCAACAATCGTATCAGGAAACTTGCTAAATAAAGAAATTGCTTGTTCTAACTCACCAATATCCAAAAATACCTGGACCATATCCATAGCAACATCAAGATTAGATGAATCTTGTTGAATGGCCTCAGTTAATAATAAAATAGCTTTAGAGCTATTTCCATTAAGATGCTCTTCTCTAGCTTTTGATTGTAAGTCAGATGATTTTGTTGGTTTTTCTATCATAAGTTTATAGGCCAAAAAAAAGATGATACTTGAAAAAACATTCACCATAAACCAAAAAAGCCAAGCCCTGGAGGTCATATCTGAGTGTGTTGATCTATCAAAATCGAAAATCAAAGATGCCATGAAGAAGGGTTCCGTCTGGTTGGATGATGGTTCAAAAGTTTCCAGAATTAGACGCTCAAAAAATGAGGTATTGCCAGGTCAGACAATTTACTTATATTACGATGAACAAATTCTCTCGAAAATCCCTGCAGAGCCTTTACTCATAGATTCCATGAACACATATAGCGTTTGGTTTAAGCCAAAAGGAATTTTTTCTCAAGGTTCTAAATGGGGTGATCATTGCTCCATTATTCGTATTGCCTCAAAAGTACTCCAAAAAGACTCATTTCCCGTTCATCGTTTGGATAGAGCAACTTCAGGATTGATGGTAATTGCCCACTCAAAGAATTCCGCAAGGCTTCTGTCTGATCAGTTTGCTCAACGAGAGATTAAGAAAAAATATTTGGCCATTTGTGACGGGGTTATCGATACTAACAAAATCATTGATTATGAGCTAGACGGTAAAGACGCTTTGACTGCGATATTTCCAGTAGATACTCATCATGATAAATCACTCATAGAGATAGATATTAGGACAGGCAGAAAGCACCAAATAAGGAGACATCTATCCATGATTGATCATCCTGTCATTGGTGACAGACTATACAGTGATAGTTCAGCGAAACATGAGATTGATCTCTGCCTACAATCGATTTACCTAGGTTTTACTTGTGTGGAAACTGGGAATTGGAGAGAGTTTAATATAGATGAATCTCAAAAGCTTAAACTGGAAAAGTGATTAACAGGTTTGTAGTATAGCTTTAACCTTAAACCCATAAGTATTTAACTTGATTATGTATCATATAATCCATATCTAATATCTATATTAACTATTAAAACAAAACTATGAAAAGAATCTTTTTATTTCTTGCTACGAATATCGCCATAATCGTCCTCCTCAGTATTACCCTGAGAATCCTTGGTGTAGATAGTTTACTAGCTGAGAATGGCTCTGATCTTAATCTCAATGCTTTACTAATCTTTGCATCTGTTTTTGGATTTGGTGGTGCATTCATCTCTCTTGCTGCCTCCAAATGGATGGCTAAGAAAATGACTGGTGTAAGAATTATCGACTCTCCTTCAAATAATGTTGAAAAGTGGATTATTGACACCGTGGAAAAACAATCAAAAACGGTGGGTATCAAAATGCCAGAAGTAGGGATTTTCCCATCCCCTGCTATGAACGCGTTTGCAACAGGTGCTAGTAAAAACAATGCCTTAGTAGCAGTTTCACAAGGCCTTTTAGATAATATGTCGCAAGGTGAAATTGAAGCAGTGATTGGACATGAAATGAGTCATGTGGCAAATGGAGACATGGTGACTTTGACTCTCATTCAGGGAGTAGTCAATACCTTTGTTATTTTCTTCTCAAGAATCATTGGTCATTTTGTTGATAGAGTTATACTTAAAAACGACAGAGGTTATGGAATTGGTTATTTCGTCGCAACTATTTTTGCAGAAATTATTCTCTCAATTCTTGCTTCAACGATTGTGATGTATTTCTCTAGGAAAAGAGAATTTGTAGCGGACACTGGTGGTGCTGATTTAGCGGGTCATGGCAATATGATCAATGCGCTCAAAAGACTGGGACAATTAGAGCCTGATGCCCTTCCTGAGCAAATGGCAGCCTTCGGTATCAATGATAAAAAAGGAATGATGTCATTATTTTCATCACACCCTTCTATTGAATCTCGTATTAAAGCTCTGGAAAAAAGAGCCAACGCTCTTGGCAAATCATAGTGTCGATTGAGATAAAAAACCAAGAAGCAATTGACAAAATGCGAGTTGCAGGGCAGCTCGCTGCCTCAGTGCTTGATATGATTGGGCCTCATGTTAAAGCCGGAGTTTCAACAGATGAGATTGATAAACTATGTCATGATTTTATCACCAACGAATTAGATGCAATTCCTGCACCTCTTAACTATCATGGATTCCCAAAATCAATTTGCACAAGCGTTAATAATGTTGTGTGTCATGGCATCCCTGGAGATAAAACGCTCAAAAAAGGAGATATTATTAATATTGATATCACCGTTATCAAAGATGGTTACCATGGTGACACCTCTAAAATGTTCATTGTTGGTAAATCAAGCGTAAAGGCTCAAAGAATCTGTCGCATTGCGCAGGAGTGTATGTACATTGGTATAGAGAAAGTCAAGCCAGGTATTCATCTTGGTGAAATTGGGATTGCTATTGAAAATCATGCAAACAAAAACAACTGCTCAGTTGTTCGCGATTACTGTGGTCATGGAATCGGTCAAACTTTCCATGCAGCACCTCAAGTACTTCACTATGATGACGGTAACTTGAAAAAAAGTCCTGTTCTTGAAGCAGGAATGACTTTTACGATTGAGCCAATGGTAAATCTTGGAGGGTATGAGGTTAATACTTCCCAAGTTGATGGCTGGACAGTCACGACTAAAGATAAATCCTTATCTGCTCAATGGGAGCACACTATCTTAGTCACAGAAACTGGGTATGAAATCCTTACCTTGAGAGACGAAGAGTCGGTCTAATTCACCTGAATTCAATGTGATAAAATATGCCTTTTTTCTAGGTTAATTTGGCGTGAAACGCTTACGAAGTTATTTCATCTCTGGACTATTGGTTTGGATACCCCTTGGGCTATCATTTGTCGTCATTAAATTTTTCATTGAGTTTTTTGACAACCTCATCCCTCGTCAATACCACCCTGAGGTCATGATGGGATACCCCATGGACATTCCAGGCACTGGAGTTGCAGTTGTTTTAATTATTACCCTAGTCACTGGTCTTCTCGTTAGAAACTTAGTTGGACAAAAGATTCTTAACCTTTGGGAAAGCCTGTTAAATAAAATTCCAGGATTTAGAGGTCTCTACAAAACATTCAAGCAGGTTTCTTCAACCGTTCTTAATGATTCTGGAGAAAGCTTTAAAAAAGCGCTTCTAATTGAGTATCCAAGAAAAGGCTTATGGACGATCGCATTTCAAACTGGCGGTCCTGTTGAAGAAATTGAAAATAAAGTTGGAAAAGATTTGGTCAATATCTATGTACCAACTACACCAAACCCAACTTCTGGATTTTTTATAATGATTCCGAAAAAAGACGTCATAGAACTGGATATGAGTGTTGACGCAGCGTTTAAATTAATTATTTCAACGGGAGTGGTTGCTCCCGAAAAAGTCGATAAGGGTTTATATGAGAACTGAGTATTGTGGAAATCTTAATAAGGATTTCATTGGTAAAGATGTGACATTAAATGGATGGGTAAACCGTCGACGTGATCACGGAGGTGTCATATTTCTTGACCTAAGAGACAAGAAAGGTTTGTGTCAGATTGTTATTAATCCAGAGAATAATGATGCATTCAAAATTGGTGAAAAAGTTCGTTCAGAATTTGTACTTCAAGTCACAGGTCAGGTTATCGCTAGGGATGATTCTTTGGTCAACAATAAAATTCAAACTGGTGAAATTGAAGTCGTTGCAGATTCAATCAACATACTTAATGAATCAAAACCAATTCCTTTTCAGATCGATGCCACTGACACCTCTGAAGAGGTAAGACTTAAATACAGATATCTTGACCTGAGAAGAGATGAAATGCAGAAAAGACTTCGTCTTAGGTCTAAAGTGACTCACTTTATGAGAGAGTTCATGCATGAGAATGACTTTCTTGATATTGAGACCCCATTTCTCACCAAAGCAACCCCTGAAGGAGCTAGAGACTATTTAGTCCCTTCTAGGACTCATCCTGGAACTTTTTTTGCACTTCCTCAATCTCCTCAACTCTTCAAGCAACTACTGATGATGTCGGGAATGGAAAGGTATTATCAAATTGTGAAATGTTTTAGAGATGAAGATCTCAGAGCAGACAGACAACCTGAGTTTACTCAACTAGATATCGAAACTTCTTTCATGTCAGAACAAGAAATCATGAACATGATGGAGGATATGATCAGAAAGCTTTTCAAATCCACTATTAATGTCGAACTTCCAGGAAAGTTTCCAGTAATATCTTATGCAGATGCCATGAGTCTATATGGCGTAGATCGTCCAGATATGCGCATCTCAATGCAGATGACTAGCATTGATGATTTGATGAAAAATGTTGACTTCAAGGTTTTTTCAGGACCTGCTCAGGATGATAGTTCACGCGTCGCAGCAATGCTTGTCCCGGGTGGTGCTAAACTGAGTCGTAAGAATATTGATGACTACACTAAGTATGTATCAATTTATGGTGCAAAAGGTCTAGCCTATATCAAAATGAATGAGGACGGACCAGCTTCACCAATCCTAAAGTTTATCGGTGATGATGTCACCCAAAAAGTGATTGAGGCAACAGGTGCAAACACTGGTGATCTTATTTTCTTTGGTGCAGATAAAACTAAAATTGTTAATGAGGCACTTGGTAATTTGAGAGAAAAAATTGCAGTTGATTTAGATTTGTTTGAATCCAAATGGGCACCAATTTGGGTAGTTGATTTTCCAATGTTTGAGAAAACTGATGAGGGTGGCTTCACCGCAATTCATCACCCATTTACCTCTCCAAATGTAGATGCTGATACACTCAAGAAAGATCCTGAATCTTCCCTATCTCGTGCCTACGACATGGTCATCAATGGTTCAGAAGTGGGTGGTGGATCTATCAGGATTCATGAGTCAGAAATGCAAAAAACAGTTTTAGAAATCCTAGGTATTGATGATGAGGAAGCCAATGAAAAATTTGGATTCTTACTGAATGCTCTGGAATATGGCTGCCCACCTCATGGAGGTATTGCATTTGGCCTAGACAGGTTGGTCATGATTCTCACTGAGAGTACTTCCATCCGAGATGTAATCGCATTTCCTAAAACACAAACCGCTGCTTGTCTTCTCACCGATGCCCCAGCAGGTGTCCCTAGAAAAATCCTAAGGGAATTGAACATCAAAACAACATCTGAATCAAAATAATCCTAATGGATATTAGAGATTCCATTCGTCAAGAGCTAAAAAAAAATAATGCGGTATTGGTAGCTCATTACTACGTCAGTGGTGATCTACAGGATTTGGCTGAAGAGACTGGAGGAATTGTTTCTGATTCTCTTGAGATGGCTCGATTTGGTCAGAATTCAGATGCAGATATGATTATCGTTGCTGGCGTTAAATTCATGGGCCAGACTGCTAAAATCCTATCTCCTGACAAACAAGTATTTGTCCTTGATGACCAGGCTACCTGCTCTTTAGATGAAGACTGCCCTATCGATGATTTCTCAAAATTATGTGACCAGCACCCAGATCATACCGTGGTTGTATACGCCAACACATCGGCAGAGGTCAAAGCCAGAGCTGATTGGGTAGTTACTTCAGGCAGTGCTCTCAAAGTTGTCAATCATCTTAAAGAAAATAACCAAAAGATTCTTTGGGCACCTGATAAACACCTGGGGAATTATGTAAAAAATGAAACCGGTGCAGATATGATTTTGTGGCAAGGTTCATGTGTGGTCCATGAAAGGTTTAAGGCGGACGCCATCTTGAATTTAAAAGAACTTTATCCAAATTCTGCCATCCTAGTGCATCCTGAATCCCCTCAGGAGGTGGTTGATATTGCAGACGTTGTAGGTTCTACAACAGCACTGATTGAGGCAGTTAAAAATCGTGAGGAAGATGTCTTTATTGTAGCAACCGATAATGGGATTTTCCACAAGATGTCAGAAGTAGCGCCAAACAAAAAATTGATTGAAGCACCATCGATGGGAGATAGTGCTGATTGTGAATCATGCGCTCATTGTGATTGGATGGCTATGAATTCATTAGAAAAATGTTTAAACGTTCTTAAGAATAAGAATAACGAAATTTTAATTGACTCAACTATTGGGAACCAGGCAAAAAAATCTATCCAAAAACTTTTGGATTTCACTGCCAATCATTGACCATTTTTTATTTAAAAAATCTAAAATATTTGAAAACGAAGGAAGATTATGGCTGGACATAGTAAATGGCATAATATACAACACCGAAAAGGCGCTCAAGACGCAAAACGTGGCAAGATTTTTACCAAAATAATTAAAGAAATCGTAGTTGCTGCGAAGATGGGCGGCGGGGTTTTGGAAAACAACCCCTCCCTGAGAGCAGTCGTCGATAAAGCGCTAGCTGCTAACATGAAGAAGGACACTATCGAGAATGCCATTAAAAGAGGCAGTGGTGATCTTGATGGTGAAAATTATGAAGACGTTCGCTATGAGGGCTATGGCATTTCAGGGACAGCAATCATGGTTGATTGTCTGACCGATAATAGAAATCGTACTGTGGCAGATGTCAGGCATGCTTTCTCGAAATTTGGTGGAAATTTAGGCACAGACGGTTCAGTTTCCTACTTATTTTCTAAACAGGGATTCATTAGCTACGAGTCAGAAGATGAAGACAGCATCATGGAAGTGGCAATTGATTCTGGTGCTGAGGATGTGATTTCTGAGGATGGATCGGTTGATGTCATAACGACTCCTGAATCTTTTTTTGAAGTTAAAGATGCACTGATCAAAGCAGGGCTTGAGCCCACTCATTCTGAGATCACCATGGAGCCATCAACTAGGGTTGAGCTAAACCTTACGGATGCTGAAAAATTCATGAAACTGATAGACCATTTAGAGGATTTAGATGATGTTCAAGAGGTTTATCACAATGCTGATATTTCTGAGGAAGTGATGCAACAATTATGATAGTTACCTTTGGAGGCATAAATGCCTTAAGATCCTTCCAGATTGAACGCCTAAAACAAAAACTAAATAAAATTAAGTCAAACCTACTTGGCGCTGAATATGTTCACTTTGCTGAGATTAAGGATGAACTAGATTCAGAAGAAATAAGCAAAGTCAGAAAACTCCTGTCTTATGCCTCTGAGGTAAGCTTTAAAAATTCAAAAGAAACTTTTATTGTGACACCTAGACTGGGTACGATTTCCCCTTGGTCCTCAAAGGCCACAGATATCTCTCATCTTTGTGGTTTGGAAAAGATTATTAGAATTGAGAGAGCCATTGTTTATCATTTTGATCAAGTTGTTTCTGAGACTGATTTAGTCTCTCAAATTCTCATTGATCCAATGACTCAGTCATATCTCCAGTCTTTTGATGATGGAGAAAAAATATTCCACCATCTTGAGCCAAAATCATTTAACTCTATAGATGTTCTATCCAATGGAAAAGATGCTATTAACAAGGCAAATATTGAATTAGGCCTTGCTCTTTCTGATGGCGAAGTTGAATATCTGGTTGAAAGTTTTCAAAAACTTGAAAGAAATCCAAATGATATTGAGTTGATGATGTTCGCACAAGCAAATTCAGAACATTGCCGTCATAAAATATTTAATGCAGATTGGAAAATTGACGATATTGAGAAAGAGAAAAGTCTCTTTGCTATGATTAGAAACACCTATCATCAAAGTCCGAAAGGCTTGTTATCGGTATACAGTGATAACTCTGCGGTCATGGAAGGATATTCAGCGAATAGGTTTTATCCAGATGCAAACAGAAGTTATGTCTCTTGTGAAGAGCATAAGGCCATACTCATGAAAGTGGAAACACACAATCATCCAACCGCAATTGCTCCAGATCCTGGTGCAGCGACAGGATCTGGTGGGGAAATTAGAGATGAAGGTGCTACCGGACAAGGCTCAAAACCCAAGGTGGGTTTATGTGGATTTAGTGTCTCTAATCTTAAAATTGAAAACGCGCTCCAGCCATGGGAAATAGAATATGGAAAACCCAGTCATATTGCCTCTGCGCTTGATATTATGATTGAGGGTCCAATTGGTGCAGCTGCATTCAATAATGAATTCGGAAGACCGAATACGCTTGGTTATTTTAGAACATTTGAACAGGCCATGCCAGATGGAGATATTCGAGGTTATCATAAGCCAATCATGCTTGCTGGTGGTCTAGGACACATCCAAGAAAATCATGTCAAAAAAGGTGAAATTACCTCAGGGGATTTAATCATCGTTTTGGGTGGTCCGGCCATGTTGATTGGGCTCGGAGGTGGTGCTGCCTCAAGTGTTGGTAGCGGAGACCAAAGTGAGGACTTGGACTTTGCTTCTGTTCAAAGAGCAAATCCAGAAATGCAAAGAAGGTGTCAAGAGGTCATAGACAGTTGTACTAATCTTGGCAATGAAAATCCAATTATCTCTATTCATGATATTGGCGCTGGGGGGCTTTCTAATGGTGTGCCAGAATTGGTAAATGATTCAGGTAAGGGTGGTCGATTTGAATTAAGAAACATCCCAAATGATGACAAACAAATGTCCCCTTTGGAAATATGGTGCAATGAATCCCAAGAGCGCTATGTCTTGGCTATTGATAGGGAAAAATTATCCTTGTTCGATCAAATAGCCCAGAGAGAAAGAGCACCATACGCAGTTCTTGGTGAGGCGACTGATGAACAAGAGTTGATATTGCATGATGATTTATTTGGTAATAATCCAATAGAAATTCCAATGCAAGTTCTTTTGGGCAATCCTCCAAAAACATCGATTGATACCCAAACTTCTGATAAGAAACTTCATCCGTTCAAATTAGATGGAATTGAATTAGATGATGCTATTCATCGTTTAATTCAGTTACCAACCATTGCTAGTAAAAGTTTCCTAATTACAATTGGGGACAGAACAGTCACGGGTATGGTGGCCAGAGACCAATTTATAGGTCCATGGCAAGTGCCTGTTGCGGATTGCGCCATCTCAATTGCGGATTATGATAATTACTTCGGCGAGATAATGAGCATGGGGGAAAGAACGCCACTTGCGCTTATTGATGCAGAAGCAGCAGCCAGGATGAGTGTTGGAGAAGCATTAACCAATATGCTGGGTGGCTATGTAGAAGATATGAGTCACATTAGTCTAAGTGCCAACTGGATGAGTGCTGCGAGTCATCCAGGTGAATACGCAAAACTTTATCAGGCCGTCGAAGCGATTGGTGAAGACCTATGTCCAAAGCTTGGATTGACAATCCCTGTAGGCAAAGACTCTATGTCCATGAAAAGCACTTGGAATGAAAATGGTGAGCAAAAGTCTATTACCGCTCCCCTATCCTTAATCATCTCAGCCTTTTCAAAAACGCCAAATGTCAGACATCAGAAAAGTGCACTACTAAAAAATGATTCAGGAAGTGTTCTTTATCTTCTTGATTTAGGTCTTGGAAAGAATAGACTGGGTGGTTCTGCTCTTGCTCAAGTGTTCAATCAAATTGGTGATGAAACACCTAATTTAGATGATCCTGATTATTTCAAACGATTCTTCGATGTGGTTAATTTCTTAAATAAAGAAGATCTTATCTCTGCTTATCATGATAGAAGTGATGGAGGCGTCATGACCACGTTGATGGAAATGTCATTTGCCTCTCATCTAGGATTGGATATCTACGTTGAAGAAGATATCCTAAGCCACCTGTTTAATGAAGAGCTTGGTTGTGTAATTCAAGTCGAAAGCAAAAATCAATCTAAAGTTAAAGAGATCATCTCTGAGAATAATCTAGATAAGTGTTTCAAAGAAGTTGCAAGAATTAATAATAAAGGTGAAATTAGAGTCTTTCAAGGTTGCACTGAAATATTCACAGAGTCAAGATCTACTCTTCAAAAATTATGGTCAAAGACTTCTTATGAGGTAGCTAAACTCCGTGACAATCCAGAGTGTGTCGATGAAGAATTTGAGTCTATTTCGCAAGATACTCCTGGGCTAGTTTTTGATCCCAAGTTTGATATTGATGAAGCAATTGCTCCTGGTTATTTAAAAGGGATTAAACCTAAAATTGCAGTACTAAGAGAGCAAGGTATTAATGGACAAATAGAGATGGCTGCTGCTTTCACAAAAGCTGGATTTGAAGCCGTTGATGTTCATATGAGTGATATTCTTAGCGGCAAAATACCTCTTGAGCAGTTTAAGGGACTTGTGGCCTGTGGTGGTTTCTCATATGGCGATGTTCTCGGCGCAGGTAGAGGTTGGGCTAACTCAATCCTGTTTAATCCAAGAGCCAAAGATAGCTTTTCTAAATTTTTTGAAAGAGAAGATAGTTTTTCACTAGGTGTATGCAATGGTTGTCAAATGTTATCAAACCTAAAAGACATTATTCCTGGGACTGAAAACTGGCCAACATTTAACAGAAATCGTTCTGAGCAATTTGAAGCCAGATTCTCATCCATCACCATCAAAAAATCCAAATCTATATTCTTTCAAGGCATGGAAGGTTCAACCATGCCAATAGCCATTGCGCATGGAGAAGGAAGAGCAACTTTTAATGGTAATCAGACTTCAGATATTGCGCTCCAGTACGTAGATCACTTCAACCAACCCACCCAACTCTACCCTAATAATCCCAATGGATCAGATATGTCGACTGCTGGTGTGACAAACATCTCGGGGCAAGTCACTATTATGATGCCACACCCTGAGAGAGTTTTTAGAGCTATACAAAACTCTTACCATCCAGAGTCTTGGAATGAAAGAAGTCCATGGCTAAGAATGTTTGAAAATGCTAGAAAATGGGTTGACTGATTACCAGCTAATCAGAAGCAAAAGGAAATCTTTATCCATTCAGATTGATCACTCAGGCGCTATTGTAGTTCGCGCTCCAATTAGATTAGATAAATCAGTTATTGAATCATTTATCATCTCTAAAAAGAAATGGATTGAGAAAAAACAAAATTTGAATCTTTCTAGAAAGAAAATCTCTTACAAAGATGGTGAGATGTTTTATTATCTAGGTAAAAGATATCCTTTAGAAATTACATCAAATCATAAACCCTCTGTTGATTTCAATGGAGAAAAATTTCTTTTATCTGGGGATGGTAAGTCAAACCTTCTGGCTTTTTATAAAGATCAATTTATTAAGATTGTTCAACCTAGAATCGAATATTTCTCAAAGAAATTTCATTTTAAATACAGAACAGTTCGTTACAGAAAACAAAAAACTGTCTGGGGATCATGTGGCCCTAAGAATGATATCAATCTTAATTATCTATTAATGATGAGCCCAATCTCAGTGATAGATTATGTTTTGATTCATGAACTCTGTCATACCAAAATCAAGAACCATTCAAGTCAATTTTGGAATTTGGTTGAAAAAACGATGCCGAATTACAAAGAACAAGTAAAGTGGCTTAAGCATCACGGGCATGAATTGCATGCCCTACTGGACTAGCCGTTGAACTTTTCTACTGCCTTCTCCATCTCTTCTTTGAGAGTTCCATTCTCAGCCATTTCAACGATAATATCACCACCGCCAACTAGTTCAGAATTAAAGTAAATCTGAGGAAACGTTGGCCAATCTGCAAAGCTGGGTAGATTTTGGAAAACTTCTTGATCCTCAAAAATATTGACATAAGCAAACTCAATTCCAGTTGAGGCAAGTGTTTGTGCTGCTCTAGCAGAGAAACCACACTGCGGAAATTGAGGCGTTCCCTTCATGTAAATTACGATAGGTGCACTATCTACTTGCTTTTGAATTCTTTCCATGACATCCATGTCTAATTTCTCCTGATGAGTTTTTTTAAAAAAGTATTATTTTATCTTTATGGCTTGAGATACAGTGTAGTTTTTTCCTTGCTTTAACTTTTTATAGTTCCCAAAGACCTCTTGAAAGTTAGTTTTCATGAATGATCTAAGTCCATTAATTGTAACAAACGTTAATTTACCACCAACCTTCAAAGAATCATATGCATCATATAGAATAATCGACAGCTGTTCCCTGCCTACTTTTGCGGGAATATTGGAAATCACTTGATCGAAATAATCCAATTTATCAACCTTTGAAAAAGCATCGGATAAATATATTTCTGTATTTTTAATGTTATTCTTTTCTGCATTCTTGGCTGCCATCTCTATTGCAACAAAATCCTTATCAATGAGATGAACCTCTCCCTGTGGGCATGATTTAGCCACTGATAAACCTATTGGTCCATACCCACACCCAAGATCAAGGCACTTATCAGTCTTTGAAATCTCTAGGTGCTTTAATAGCAATAGGGTCCCTTCATCAATGGCTCTTGGGCTGAACAATCCCCACTTAGTAGACAATTTCATGGGGTGGCCTAGTAGCTCAGCATCTATACTAATATCTGCTTTTAATATTGATAAATCATCTCTTGTGAACATGATATATATTTTACATTTAAAGAATTTCTTCGGTTGAATGGTAATCAAATGTTTACACAGAACCACATGGTAAAATATTCACATGAAAAGACCTGAGTTACTATCTCCTGCTGGAAGCCTAAAACACATGAGGTATGCCTATGCATACGGAGCGGATGCGGTATATGCAGGTCAACCGAGATATAGTCTTCGAGTAAGAAATAATGATTTTGACCTAAAAACTCTTGAAGAAGGTATTCGTGAGGCACATACTCAAAACAAAAAATTCTT
>Ga0213864_10000573_pt1 | contig 16723 bp, 20 predicted proteins | sample PICome_5_FD_160078 | JGI IMG/M metagenome (GOLD analysis project Ga0213864, IMG submission 160078) | Coastal seawater microbial communities near Pivers Island, North Carolina, United States - PICO247 | ecosystem: Environmental > Aquatic > Marine > Coastal | place: USA: North Carolina... | reverse complement strand
TGGAAAACTCATAAAGTTTCCTGCATCAATACTTTTCTGTGTTTCTTCTCTCTCAGCTAATAACTGCTTTCTTCTATTTTCGAACTTAGATGTAAATTTGCTTAAGAAAAGCAAAGCATCATCAGTTAGAATTTTTGAAGCATGAGAAGTTTCATGATTTATTTCAAACATTAAAACTGTTCCTCTTCAGTAGAGCCAGTTAATGCCAGTGTGGATGCATTTCCGTCACTGATAATTGTGGAAACTTTATCAAAATAACCAGCACCTACTTCACGTTGATGCTTTACTGATGTGAATCCTTGATCTTCTAATGCGAATTCTCTTTGTTGCAATTCTACATAAGCACTCATATTTCCACCTTTATACTTTGAAGCAAGTTCAAACATTGATGTATTCAAAGCATGAAATCCTGCAAGTGTAATAAATTGGAATTTGTAACCATATTCATTCAAATTTTCTTGAAAGCTAGCTATTTCAGAATCAGATAATGACTTCTTCCAGTTAAATGATGGTGAACAGTTGTAAGCTAATGCTTTATTTGGATACTTTTCATGAACTGCTTCAGCAAAGTCTTTTGCAAAACTTAGATCTGGAGTTCCAGTTTCGCACCAAATAAGATCAGCATATGGAGCATATGAAAGACCTCTAGCTATTGCAGCTTCTGGACCATTATTTACTCTAAAAAATCCCTCTGCTGTTCTTTCATTAGTTACAAACGGAGCATCGACTTCATCAATATCACTAGTAATTAAATTTGCACCAAGTGAATCTGTACGAGCAATAATTACTGTAGGTACTCCTAATGCGTCTGAAGCTAATCTAGCTGATGTAAGTGTTCTAATGTGTTGTTTGGTTGGCACGAGAACTTTACCACCCATATGTCCACATTTCTTTTCAGCAGCTAATTGATCTTCAAAGTGTACAGCCGCAGCCCCTGCCTCTATAAACTTTTTTGTTAACTCAAATACATTTAAGGTTCCACCAAATCCAGCTTCACCATCAGCCACAATTGGCACCATGTAATCAATATCGCTTTTGCCATCTACTCTATCTACCTGTTCAGCACGCAATAAAGCATTATTTATTTTTTTAGCAAGTGTTGGAGCACTATTGCTTGGATAAAGTGATTGATCAGGATATGTTGTTTCACCTAAATTAGCATCAGCAGCAACCTGCCAACCACTTAGGTAAATTGCATCAAGACCAGCTTTAACCATTTGCACAGCTTGATTTCCGGATAATGCGCCTAATGCTGAAATCCACTTATCTTTATGTTGAATTCCTTCAAATAGCTTTTTAGATCCATTTTCTGCAAGCGTGTACTTAATTTCTAGTGAATTACGGATACCAACAACATCATCAGCACTGTAATTCCTTTGAATGCCATCCCATCGGGGATTTGACTCCCAATCAGCTTTAATATGATCTGAATTAAGAAAATTATTCTCCATCGTAGAGACTTTCATAAATTTCAGCTTTTGTACGCTTTATATCCTTTATGTTTTTCTCTGTTTTATTTGTGTTCTCTTCCATTGTTATTTCCTTTCAAAATAAAAAAACCGGGCAAGTGCCCGGCTAAATAAACGAATGCAAACGGGCACTACATATGTATGTAAACCACCACTTGCACGACGTTTAAATTTTGCATACTTAAAAAATAGCATCAATTTGAAATAACCATGTGCAATTGTGAAAAAATATTTCACAATCAAGTTATGTTGTGAAAGCTGAAAATTCTACTTTCTTTTTCCAGTTCTATTAGTACGAAAATCGAGACGCCCTTTTCTTTTACTCATGTGGTTTTTTTTTCGTTTCTCACGTCTTGCTTCTCTAATTTCTTTTTCAGCCATATAACTATGTTAATGTTATTACATGAATAACAACTACTCGCAATCGATTCCCAAAATTGGTCTTGGTACCTACAACATGACACCTGAAGAAGCAGAACTCATGACTTATGAATCTATCAAACATGGTTATAGACACATTGATACAGCAGCAATATATAGAAATGAACAGGGTGTTGCTCAAGGATTGTCAAAGGTTTTTGAAGAAACTGATTTACAACGAGAAGATATATTTATTACCACTAAATTATGGCCAGGCGGTTTACTAGGAGTCGATTTAGTTAAAAGCTACGATGGAGCAAGAAAGTCATTCGAAAAAAGTATGCAACGTTTAGGTTTAGAGTATTTAGATTTATATCTAATTCACTCCCCTCATGCAAAAGAAAAAAGACTCGACCAATGGAGAGCACTAGTTGACTTAAAAGAATCTGGAAGAGTTAAACAAATTGGAGTATCTAACTGGGGAGAAACACATATTAATGAATTATTAGAAAATGATTTACCTTTACCTGATGCAAATCAAATAGAACTACACCCCTGGTCTCAAAAACCTGATTTAGTTAAATATCTAAGATCACATGATATTGAAATTATTGCTTACAGTAGTTTGGTGCCTCTATCTACATGGAGACACAAAAAGGGTGAAAATAGTAAAAAAACTGAAGAGATGCAATCAATAGGAAATCAGGAAAGCTCACCTTTCAAAGTACTTGCTGAAAAATATAACGTTACAGAAGCGCAATTTTTACTGCAATGGGCTATTCAAAACAACTATGCTGTTTTACCAAAAAGCATTCAGATTGATAGGATGCAAGAGAATTTTGATTTTGACTTCGTGATTGCTGAAGGTGATATGGAGTATATTAAAACTCTCGATAAAGGTGACAGTGTTACCTGGGAATACGGAGATCCCCTAGCTGTTCAATAAAATTCTTGTTCCCTTCATAAAACTACTTTTCTCTTATCGATATAAAAAATACAGCTAACGTCACTAGACCAATAATTGGAGATACTGCACCTGGAGGGGCATTTCCTAGAATTAAGGGTTTATAAAGCCCTACTGCTCCTCTTAAAATATTTTCTAAAGCAATAATAAGCAACATAAGAGGTATGAATTCTCTCATTTTTAAAACAACAAGTAATAAGATGCCAGCTAAAACTAGCTGAGAAAAACCCCACTGTGCAAATATTGAAATTATATTGTTTGCAGCTTCAGAAGAATATGATTCAAGCGGAATACCAGCAATAGATTCCGCTCCTCCATCTTCATTAAAAATATGCTCTAAACTTCTGAAAAAATTAAATGCAACTAATAGCCATGTGAAATAATAGGCAAATTTGTTATTTGGAATTCTATTCTCAATTGTGTCAGGAATTATTTTTTTCATTCATATCAATTCTAAAAAGAATATGGATAAATGTTTTGGATTATTTTTTTAGTTAACTATTTGTAGCAAGATGGAGAATCGTACTACTGACCTCTTGAATTTCAGACAATTGGGCACGTATAATATCTACATGAAAAGAATCTACACTTTTGGCCACGAACAGGTTCAAAGAAATATAACCGTTGGTGATATCATCGAAAACAAAAAAAATAGTGTCAAAATGACCCAAGTAACAGCTGCAAATAGAGAAGAAGCAGAAATATTGGCTGAACAAGATATTGACATGATAATTACAGGAAGTGACTGGTATCAAGATGTAAGAAACGGTGCTCCTAATACATTTATAACAGCTGCTTTATTTGCAGGTAGATTTATAACAAACGAAGAGATATTACGAGGAGCATTTGATGCTGTTATGGCTGGTGCTGATTCTGTGTTAACACCTAGAAGCTATGAAGTTGTTGAAATGCTTGCCAATGAAGGCATGCAAGTTCAGGGTCATGTTGGAATGGTTCCTTCTATGTCAACAAAGTATGGCGGCATCAGAACAGTTGGTAAAACAGCAGAAGAAGCAGTGGAAATTTTGAAAGATTTAAAAAGATTGGAAAATGCAGGAGCATTTGGAGCTGAAGTAGAGTGTGTTGCTGAAGATGCATTAGAGGAAATCAAAAAACATACTTCATTAGTACTTAATTCACTTGGATCAGGATCAGGTGGAGACGTCATATTTTTATTTTTTGAAGATATTTGTGGAGAAACACAGGGAATTAAAAAACCACGACATGCAAAATCTTATGGTGATGGCAATAAAATTAAAGAAGATCTGAAGATTGAAAGATTGAAATCTGTTCAATCATTTAAAAAAGATGTTGATGGAGGCTCATTTCCCTCAGCTGAATACACAGTTCAAATGAATACTGGTGAAAAAGATAAGCTATTAGAACTGTTGGATAATTTTTAACTGAACAATTTCGGAAAAAGTTTAGGTGTATTGTTTAAATAATCTTGATATTCAGATATATGACCATATCTTTTTTTACCAATAGCTGTTAGTAAATTAACTCCACTCATACGTGTTAAGAGAACGTATACAAAGATTGGAGAAATAATAACACCGTACTCAATACCAGTAATAGTGTGGAGTGACATAATCAAAATTCCTGTCCACAAAGTAATCTCACCAAAATAATTAGGATGACGAGATCTTGACCAAAGGCCTGTATTGATAAATTCTGTATGTGGATCATGAGATTTTCGAAAAGCTCTTTTTTGATAATCTGCAACAGACTCGTAAATAAAGCCAAACCACCAAATTGTAGCTCCCACAATAACAAAAGCAGACAAAGTGTCTGATTCAGGTGAGAGAATAGCTATTACTGCTGCACAAGCGGTTAATGACACCCACAATGCTTGTCCCATCCAAAATTGTAAAAACCAAAAGAAGTGTTGTTTTGCTTTATCAAATCGAACATCTTTGCCGTCTTTACGAACCCTTCTGAATAGATATGTTCCTAATCTTCCCGCCCAGATCAATACATACATAAAAATCAGAGTGTCCAATGTAGTTGGATTGTCAACTGTTGTATAGGCAACACTTACTACAGCTATGTATGTCAGACTTCCAATAAGGTCATACACTTTTTCAGTTCGTAATAAATAGGATGGAATAAAAGCGATAACCTGAACTAATACAGCTGTTATTAAAACAAAACTAAAAGCATTAATTCCGTAAATAGTGGCCTCTATGTCTTTACCAACAAAACTAACTAAATAAATTGCTAATAAGAAAGCTAATGAATTGATGATATTTTTTAACTGTCTGCTCATGTTTATATTTTATTCTTATTGAGTAATTAACATGTTGATATGGAAGATGGTAAAAATTTATATGAAGATAATGCATATATAAATTACTTTGATGCGTTGTATCTATTAAATATAGTTTTTAAAAATGATTCAAAATATGCATTTATTGACTCCTCCCATATCGAAGGCATCTGGAGTAATGAAAAAGATAAATATCATAAATTCTGTAGGATAAAAGCCTTTAAATATGAACTTGGTGGCTACGTTATACAGATTGATGATGAATACAAGGGAGCATCTGAAGAATTAATGCCACTATCCACAGATATTAAAAATTCTTATAACCCTCTTAAAACTAGTGAGAATCCAACATTTAAAAAAGCATATTGGGCACGAAGAGACAATGCTTTGTCAACATTTGTAGATGGTAATGAAAATATTAATGAACATTATTTTATTGCTGGCTTTACGGAAAAATTTGATTATGAGCATCAAAAATTGCTTGGTTTGAATACCCCATACGTAAATTTTGTTATCAATAACGACAAAAGCTAGTGGTAGATTTTGTTGAAATACTTTAGACCCCTAATTCCCTACCTTTTAGGATTATTCGTTTTATACACTCAATCAAATTTTTACAAATTACTTTCAATCAACTTATTGGTCCAATCAATCCTCTTTTTTATTGTTGTTTGCATACCTATCTATAGAACACAGAGAATGAGTTATGTGGATATTGCGTGGCCATGGGGTTTAGTGCTTATAGGCCTTGTTAATTATATCTACAATGATGGATCTGAATTCAGAGTGCTTATCGCAAGCATCATCGTATCAATTATTGGTTTAAGAATGGGCATTGGTGCTCTAAGTTTATGGAAGCAAGGAAATTTGAATAAAGAACTTTCACGATATGAGTATCAAAGAATAGTTTGGAAAAAAGAAGGAAAAACAAAGACTCATTTAGCACTTCAAATAGATGCAATCACACAAGGATTAGCTAATGCAACATTCTTAGCGGTACCTATATTTCTATCTGGATCAAGTGGTTCTAACACTTTCACAGTTATTGAATATCTAGGTATTTTTATATGGTTAATATCCATAATTCTTGAATCAATTGCTGATAGTCAGAAAATAAAATTTTTACGATCAAAGAAAAAAGAAGGTCTCAAAAATCAGGTTTGTGATGTAGGATTATGGAAATATAGTCGACATCCAAATTATTTCTTTGAATGGATGGTTTGGAATGGTGTTATTTTATATTCAGTACCATCACTTTTAAATAACCAGACAATATCTGAAATAAACATGATATTGATTGCTGGATGTTTACTGTATGCTTCAAAGCTTATGTATGACACTTTAGTATATAAAACTGGAGCTGTTCCTTCTGAATACTTTTCTTTGAAGAAAAGACCTGGATATAAAGAATACCAAGAAAAAACAAGTCAATTTTTTCCACGAATTAAATAATATAGAAGATTTTTTTGTGGGGAATACAAGACTTGAACTTGTGACCTCTTCCATGTCAAGGAAGCGCTCTGCCAGGCTGAGCTAATTCCCCAGAACTTCAATTGTACAAAGAAAAGAAACTTTTATAAAACGTTTTTATCTTTCCGTTGTATAAATTCTCGTTCCAAATCGTAACAATAATCTTTCAACTAATTCAATTAATAAATTGAGTATCCAAAGACCAAGGTATATCGCTAAAGCAATATGTAAATATAGTGACAATACGTACACAATTCCTGAGTAAACAACAATCCAAGAAATTGTAAATTTAAATGAGTATATAGGTGATTGGGAATTCATTAGAAAGGTGTCTCTGTATATTCTTTAATAAGCGATTCATTATTATTTCGTGGATTGTTTACAGCCTTATCAACTTCATGATATGTAACTTTGTTATAGTCATAATTATTGATTCCATCATAAACTTCACTGGAATCAATATCAGAGTTCCAAATAGTCAATTCTTCCATATTAAGTATTAGTGGTGATCTATTATGGACAACATTTAAGTTACTAGAAGCCTCTCTTGTTATTATGCTGGTTTCGATATCGCCACTACTCCTTGTCCAAAATAAGCCTGCAGCGAACATTGTTGAATTATTGGAAAAATAATATGGAGTTTTGTTTTCACCATCACGTTTCCATTCGTACCATCCAGAAATAGGAATTATGCATCTATTGTTTTTAAATGCAGATTGAAAAGTTTTCTTTTCCTGTACAGATTCGAAACGAGTATTGAAAAGTGGTCTAGAGTTTGCTTGTGATTTCAACCAATCTGGATAATATCCCCATGTTGTCATAGTTAAGTTATTTTTTATAATTGCAGGCACTTTACTTTGTGGAGCAATATTAAAATTTGGTTCAAATTCAAAATCTTCAATATTTGAAACATGTGAAAGTTCTTCTTTCGAAATTTCTAAATAGTATCTTCCGCACATACTTATAACTTTAATACATCCAAGCTTATGGTTGAATTTCCTTGGTATGTATCATGCTGATCTTTAAATATAATATGTACTTTTTGCTTACCTATAATCTCTATTTCATTCTCTGTTAAAACAAAGTAGGTATCTTTTTCTAAGCAAATGAGCTTATACTTTCCTCTGTTTAGCAACTTAACTGTATTTGTTAACCATGAATAGAATGATTCACCATAATGAGGAATAATTAAAGAATTTTTTATAAAACCTAGTCCCGTTCCTTTGATCATCTTCTCCCCCATAATCATTGCTCCAGCACTACAACCTGCGAGAATTCCATTCTCTTTGTGGATTGTTAGTATTAGTTCGTGAAAAGAAGTATTAACAATTTGGCTATACAAATAGTTTGGACTTCCGCCTGAAAAATATATAAAGTTTGCTTTCTCAACTTCCTGTAATATTTCAGAAGAGTTCAATGCTTCACTATCTAATGCTTGAAAGTCTTTATGTCTTACACCAAGTTTTGAAAAATGTTCATTTGCTAAATCACTCCAGTAATCAATTCTGCTTGAACTTTCTTGACCTGCAGCTGTTGGGAAGGTAAGAACATATGGGTCTTTTAACTTATTTAACAACTCAGCGTCAACGTTTCGAATGGAATCTAAATACTCGCCTGAACCGGTTATTGAAATCATAGTTTGGAGGCGACGACCGGAATCGAACCGGTGTACAAGGTTTTGCAGACCTCTGCGTAGCCACTCCGCCACGTCGCCGTGAGAGCGGTAGAAGGGATTCGAACCCTCGACCTTCTCGTTGGCAACGAGACGCTCTAGCCAGCTGAGCTACTACCGCATAGGTTATATACTACTAAAACTAGTGATTAAATAAATTAATTTTTCCCTGTTGATCCAAATCCACCAGTAGATCTATCTGATGTGTCATGCTCGTCAACTTGTTGAAAATTTATTGTTTGTGTATTAATAGCAACAAGTTGAGCAATCCTCTCATTGCACTCTACCGTATAATCAATATTTGAGTAGTTCATTAAAGGTACCATTAACTCTCCTGTATATCCTGGGTCAATTAGGCCAGGTGAGTTTATTGGTGCAATTAAATGTTTACTTGATAGTCCTGATCTTGGAAGGACAAAGCCTCCTGTATTATTAGGTAATTCAATTGATATACCAAGGTGCACCATAGTTACAGATTGAGCTTTTAATAAGTATTCATAATCAGAAAAAAGATCATAACCAATATCTTTCTCATGTTTTTTAACTGGAACTTTTGCATTTTCATTTAAAAGCTTTATTTTGATATTTATAGTATTGTTCAAAGGTAACCTTTCAATGATGAATATTATAGATATTTTTAACAGAAGAAATAAAACAAATAATAAAATTAAATTACTGGATCTACTTGGTTTTGAGACAGATATAACAATAGAAACATCTACTTATCAACAACAAGAGAGTGAAATTACTATTGAAGAAGAAGTTACATTCGAAACTTTGGTTGACGTTGAAGCTCCCCAAGTAAAACAACAGCGTTTTGAAGCAACTAATGATGACTTTCTATTTTCAGATAAATTAGACACGACTCCAACAGATACCTTTAATCCTTTGAACATAACACAACAGATTCAAAAAGTTTGGACAGATCTTGAAACAAGAAGAAAATGGTTAATTCCAACACTTATGGCAGCAATATTTATGACTTCAACGTTTTTAGGAATAAATACATACTCAAATTACCAAACCGAACAGGTAATAATAGAAGAAGCAACAAATACTATAACTTCAAATTCAAATAATTTAATTGAATTACTTCCTACACTTATTGAAATATCTACGAATACTTTTTATTCAAAATACGATGTCTCTAATGCAAGTGCTAATTTGCAACAAATTGAATCTTCTTTAATAGAATATAGAACCAATTTATCTACTAGAGACGACATAAATTTTGATGAAGTTAACAATAATTTGAATGATGTTTTTCAACTTGTAAATGAACTTGATTTAGTGATTTCATATAGAATACTGAACTCAGAAGTATTAATTTACAACGAACTTCCTACCAAAGAAGAAGATGTAGATATTAATGCAATTACATTAGAGCTATCAAACATAGTAGCTACGAGTAAAGTGAATTATGACCAACTCCCAGACTTAGAGGAGTTCAATAATCATAAAAATTTAGTAAATATTGCCATTTCTACTGCAGAAGACCTCCATGGTAGATACCTAGGTGCATTAAGAAACAATGAATATGATGTTGCCGCCTCAATTGCAACTGCAATTTACTTAAATAAAAATACTGAACTAGATGCTTTTAAGAAATCTTTAAGTGATTTTAATGAAAATGCCTTATTAATTTACGATAATTTTTCAGATTTACCATAAGTAAATTCATCAACTTCTTTTTGAAAGTCACTTGCATCAGAAAACTCTTTATAAACAGACGCAAACCTTAAATAAGCTACCTCATTAGCCTCTTTCAGGTGGTTTAATACTGTTTCACCAATAAATTCAGATTTAATTTTGTTTCCTTCAAGTTTTAAATCAGCATGAATATTATCAACTAGATTTTTTAGTTGTTTTTCGCTTAGATCTAAGCCACCAAATGCATTTTCTACCCCTTTAAATAACTTTTCATAATCAAATGGTTGAATATTTCCGTTATTTTTTAAAACTACTTGCTCGATTTCTGCTTTTTCATAAGTAGTGAAACGTATTTCACATGAAGGACATTCTCGACGCCTTCGAATAGATTTACCATCATTGTTTTTCCTTGAGTCAATGACGTTTGTTTCAATCTTTTCACAGTAAGGGCATACCATATGTAGTATCATTTTACTATATACAAAATGTTGTATCAAATGAAATTTAACGTTGTTAAGTATTTTTAGGTATTAATAAAATATCATCAACATTTAATTTAGAATTGCTTATTTTATTTATCATCTTTACTTCGTATAAAAACTTTTCATAGTTTTCTATATTGAGTTTCTTCCCTATTTTCCATAAAGTATCACCCCTTTCAACTTTATATTCAACAAGTTGATCAATTTCAGACTCAACAAATGGTTCTTTTGCAATATCTATCATTAAAAAACTAAAAATATAAACCAGAAATACAAACATTACTTTAACTTTCATAATATAAATATAGAAATGAGATGTGACAAAATTTAAATCGAACATTTGTTCTAATTTGTGTTATAATTATTCTATGAAAAAACAACAGGAAATACTTAATTTCATTAATCAAAAAATTGAAAAAGAAGGATATTCCCCTTCTGTAAGAGAAATAGCGTCAGCTGTAGGGTTAAAATCTACAAGTTCAGTTCAACATCATATCAATAATCTCGTTTCTAAAGGACTGTTAAACAAAAAACCTAATATTTCAAGATCATTTGTAAAGAATTCTCCAATAAATAATGTAAAATTAGTCCCAATAATTGGTGCAATATCAGCTGGTACACCATTAATGGCTGAAGAAAATCACATTGGAACAATTCCAATTCCAGAAGAAAAATTTAATAAAAATTTATTTGCTTTAAGAGTTTCTGGAGATTCTATGATAGATGCAGGCATTTTTAATGGAGATACAGTAGTAATTAATAAAGAAATTGAACCTAAAGATGGTGATATTGGTGCTTTTATGGTTAATGAAAATGAAGCAACAATAAAATTTCTAGATACAATATCTGGAAAAAAATATTTAATACCAGCAAATAAAAATTATGAAAATATTCTTGTCAATGACTTTATACAACCTGTTGGTAAAGTCGTCAGTTTATTTAGAGATATTTAACCTCTCCCTTAAGATATAACTTATCATTTTCAAATTTTAGATTTAAATCTCCACCTGGATACATAACAAAAGAGTTGTTTATAACCTGCTTTGTTGCATATAAGTAATTAAACAAACATAGAGCACCTGATCCACATGCATCAGTTTCGCCAACCCCTCTTTCAAAAACTCTTGATTTTATATATTTATTATCTATGACTTGATAAATTTCTAAATTAACTCCATTTTGAAAGTGTTCAGAACTTGAAATGATTTTATGAGCATTTGATAAGTCAAAATTATCAACATTTTCTACTTCAACTAAAAAGTGTGGGTTACCAACATTGGATTTGATGCCAGATATATTTTCTATATTTATAAGATTATTATCAAAAGTAGGTAATGGTGCATCTATTTCTACCTCATTTTCAGAAATTGTTGCATCAATATCCCCTACTGGTGTAATTACATTAAAATTTGGTGTTGAAACTAATTCATTATCATAGGCATAATAAGCAGAACATCTCACACCGTTAACACATAATTCCGCTTCAGAGCCATCATTATTGAAATAATGCATTTTTATACATTGATCATTAACAGATTCAACAAAAATTACACCATCTATATCTACATCTGCATCACTAACTAATGCAATTATCTGAATTTCTGATACTGGCCCATCATAAATACCAACCAAAAAATCATTCCCAGTTCCAGACATATAAGCAAAATTACTCATCTATAACTTTCATTATTTCTTCATACACTACTTCAGAATTATCCGTCGTCAACATTTTTAGTTTGGATTCTTTTTTAAACCACGTTATTTGCTTTTTAGCCAATCTTTTAGTTTTGATATTTATATTTTCTTCATAATCATCTGATAAATTAAGTCCTATAGCTTGTAATACAGTTTTTGATGGGTTTTGTAAATTATCAACTTCATCAAGTAGTCCATTATTTATCATGTAATTAGTTCTCTTTTCAATATTTATTTTGTAATCGGGATGATTCCAGAAAACCCCAACGTAATTATCTGGAATGCATAATTCAGGAAATACATATTTTGACTCTTCCAATATAAAATCTTCTATATTTCTTATTAAACGTCTTTTGTTTAACTCAACATTTGGAAGTGGAATTTCGTTAAGTTCGTGAAATAATTTCAACTGATCAAAATTTAACTGCTCTAATTCTGTTCGAATTGTAGGATCAGTAGGCTTAAATTCGTATCTGTCAATCATGGCTTTAACGTAAAGACCAGAACCTCCAACAGCTAAAATGTCTTCATTAAAAGACTTTTCTGGAATATTTTGTTCAATTAAATAATTTAAATAATCAACGACGGAAAAATTTTGATCAGGATCAGCAATGTCTATTCCGTAGTACTTAACTTGTGCCTGCATGACTTGAGATGGTTTTGCAGTTAAAATATCCAAACCCTTATAAACAGCCATAGAGTCAACAGAAAGAATAGACATACCTCGTTCGATAGCGATCTTATGTGCAAGATTTGATTTACCTGATGCCGTAATTCCTGTAAGAAAATATATCAATTAATAATTTCAGCTTTCAAATAAAAAGGAGTTGCTTCTTTAATTTCAACATTTATATAATCTCCAATAGCTAGATTATCCTTATCTAGATGTGTAATGTGACCACCATCTATTTTTCCAGTAAATATCTCACTATTCTTTTTTGAAGTTTTCTCGACTAGGACTTTCTGCTTTGTGCCAATAAATCGTTTAAATCTTTTATGGCTAATATCAGTTTGTATTTCTTTTAATCTATTAAACCTATCAGTAATAATTTCTTTTTCTATGAAATCATCTTTCATGTCGTAAGCTCTTGTTCCTGGTCTAGGTGAAAATTGAAACATAAATATAGAGTCAAATTCTGATGACATTAAAACTTCTAATGTGTCTATAAAATCATCCTCTGTTTCACCTGGAAAACCAACAATTACATCTGATGTCAAACTGACGTTATCTACTGTATTTTTTACTAATTCAATTTTTTCAAGAAATTTCTCTTTTGTATAGCCTCTTTGCATTTTAGATAATACTTTACTGCTTCCGCTTTGAAGTGGTACATGAACTTGTTTACATACTTTTTCTAAATCATTAACAGCTTCTAATGTTTCTTTTTTGAAATCTTTAGGGTGAGGTGAAGTAAACCTAATTCTTTCTAAGCCATCAAGTTCATTTAGCTTATAGAGCAATTGAGCAAAATATGGCCTTGCTTTATTGTCTATTCTCAAATCTCTACCATAAGAGTTTACATTTTGACCCAATAATGTAATTTCCTTTACTCCACTATCTATCATGGATTTAGCTTCATTAATAATATCTGAAGGCCTTCTGCTAATTTCAGCACCTCTTACAGAAGGAACTATGCAAAATGTACAAGAATTGTTACAACCAATTTGAATTGTAAGCCATGCTGAAAACTCAGACTCTCTTATTGAAGGTGCTTCGGTAGGCATTTCATCTATTTCGTCGATTATTTCAGTAACAGGGCCCCAGTCCTCACTCTGATTAAGTAGATTAATAACGTTTGTTAAGTTATGGGTACCCAAAACTACATCTACCCAAGGTGCTTTATCTCTTACCAATGATTTGTCTTTTTGAGCAGCACATCCACCGACTAACAGTTTTCTATTTTCTTTTTTTAGCTTCCACTGTTTTAACTGCCCTAACGTACCGTATAATTTATCATCAGCATTTTCTCTAATAGTACATGTATTAACAAACAATACATCAGCAGCGTCCTCGTCTATTGCTCGAACCATTCCATCTTGTTCAAATAGTCCAGCTATTCTTTCACTGTCATGCTCGTTCATTTGACAGCCAAAGGTTTTAAGGTGATATTTTAAACCAGATCTAGAAGGCTTTGTTATATATTTTTGTTTAATCTCAACAGTTTGTTCCACATTAAGATTATAAAAAGCTTTTTAACTAAATAAACGTGATTTATTTATCTGAAGGTTCTTCTTCTTGTATTTCTTCCTCAGCAACTTCTTCAGACTCAATTAATCCTACTGCCTTATAAACGTCGGTTTCAAGCTGTAAAGCGGTATCAGGATTTTCACGAAGAAAGCGTTTTGAATTTTCTTTACCTTGACCAAGTTGTACCTCATCATAAGTAAACCAAGCACCTGCTTTTCGAACTATTCCCTGTTCTACGCCTACATCAAGTAAGCTTCCTTCTCTAGAAATCCCATGACCAAACATTATGTCAAACTCAGCCTCTCTAAATGGTGGAGCAACTTTATTTTTAACAATTTTTGCTCTGACTCTATTACCAATCTGCTCTGGGCCAACTTTAAGTGTTTCAATTCTTCTCACATCTATTCTTACAGAGGAATAGAATTTTAGTGCTCTACCTCCACTTGTAGTCTCAGGAGATCCCCACATAACACCGATTTTTTCTCTTATTTGATTTATAAAAATTACCGTTGTGTTTGTTTTATGCAATGATCCTGTAAGTTTTCTTAATGCTTGAGACATAAGTCGTGCCTGTAATCCAACGTGTGAATCACCCATTTCACCTTCTATCTCAGCTTTTGGCACTAACGCTGCTACGGAATCAATAACAACTAAATCAATTCCACCTGACTGAATAAGCATATCAGCAATTTCAAGTGCTTGTTCACCTGTATCGGGTTGAGAAACTAGTAGCTCATCAACATCAACACCTAATGCTCTTGCGTAAATTGGATCCAAAGCATGCTCTGCATCAATGAATGCTGCAACTCCTCCAGCTTTCTGAGCTTCAGCAGCAATATGTAATGATAAAGTAGTTTTACCTGAACTCTCAGGTCCATAAATTTCAACAACTCTTCCCCTTGGAATACCACCTATACCTAAAGCAAGATCAATAGATAATGCTCCTGTAGAAATTGCTGGAATTTTTTTAATTTGGTCAGCACCTAGTTTCATTAAAGATCCTTCACCAAATTGCTTTTCAATTTGTGAAAATACTGTGTCTATTTTCTTTGCCCTGTCTTTATCCATTGTTTTCTCCTATCAATTTAGATTAATTAAATACTATTAAAACATCTCTATATGACATATTTTAATCGAACATTTGTTCGAGTCAATTATTTAACAAAATTTATTAAATCCCAAACTATATTGTTTACTGATCTCGCAAGAATATCTTCCCTATTTCCACGTAGTCTGTGATGAGTATTTTGGGTATTAGTGTTTGAAGTTATTGAAATAAAGATTTCTCCAATTGCATAATTACTTGAAGGAACTGGCCCAGCTTCTCCAAGAATTGTAACTGCGATATCTGTTCCATATTTTTCTAATGACTTTTTAGAGAGTTCTTCAGATAAGACTACCCAATCATCAGAAATTTCAGTATCTAAAAATTCCTCTTTTGCTTTTGTAGTATAAAGCGTGTTTCCAGCAATTAGTACTTTACTAGCACCTGGAAATTTAACCAGTTCTGCAGTGAAACTCCCACCAGTAATACTTTCAACGACTGAAATTGTTAATTTTTTTTCAATTAATGTATTAAAAAGAACATTTGGTGCTGATATGTTTTCATAAGCAAGTATGTCCTCTGAAAATTCACTTTTAACGTTTTTAATAAAATCACTCAACTCATCGTTAGTAACTGAATTTTTATCGTAACGCAATTTTATAATTCCCTTACTAGCGAGATATGCAAGGTCTAAAGATTCAGGTTTAAATTTATTTATACTTTGAGCTAGTGAAGACTCTGGTTGGTTAAAGAAAGTAATAAACGAATAATCTTTTTCAGATGATATAAATTTATCTTTTAATCTAGGAATAACTTCATCTTTTATTAGTGGAATAAATTCTCTTGGTGGCCCAGGTAAAATAAAAACTAATTTGTTTTGAACTTCTATCAAAATTCCAGGTGCAGTTCCCATTGTATTATTTAATTTTGTTGCACTATTTGGAATTTCTGCCTGTTTAATATTTGTTTCTGGCATTGATAAGCCTCTAGACTCCCAACGTGATTTCATCCATTCAACATGATCTTGATCAACTATTAGATCTAATTTCAATGCTTCGCAAATAACTTCTTTTGTAAAGTCATCTTCTGTTGGTCCGATTCCTCCACAAGTAATTACAACATCATTCTTAGACAATAAAGACATAAATTTTTCTTTAATAGAATTTCGATCGTCTGAAACTGTGGCTTCTGAATCTAATAAAAAGCCGTCCTCATATAATATTTTTCCAAGAGATGATAAGTTTGTATTTACTGTATCGCCTAAAAGAATTTCGGTACCTACGCTCAATAATGAAATATTCACAGTTTCAGTTTATCAAGGTTAAAAATCAATAATATTAAACTATGTTTATGAGAAAGTTCATTGTTTTATTTTTGCTACTTGCTTTCTGTTCACAAAATACAGAAGAGGCAGTGGTTTCATCAGAACCTCCAGTAAGTGAAACAACATTTACATATA
>Ga0213864_10000572_pt1 | contig 16724 bp, 4 predicted proteins | sample PICome_5_FD_160078 | JGI IMG/M metagenome (GOLD analysis project Ga0213864, IMG submission 160078) | Coastal seawater microbial communities near Pivers Island, North Carolina, United States - PICO247 | ecosystem: Environmental > Aquatic > Marine > Coastal | place: USA: North Carolina | collected... | reverse complement strand
GCATTTAACTTCCTAAAGAATGCCGCAGACTTAGATGCCCAAATTAAGGGTCAAGAACTGTTTGCGGCTCGTACTGGCGTGTCTATGAAACTTATGACACAAAATATTCAAGAGGCAACAGGTGGGCTTGTAGCATTTAAAGAAGCCGCACAAGCTGCAGCAATCGGACAGGCCGCAGGACTTACTGCGGATCAAATGGAGCGTCTTGGTAAGGTTGCAAAGAATGCGGGTACAATCCTTGGTAGAGATGTTACGGACTCGTTTAATCGACTTACTCGTGGTGCAATCAAAGCAGAGCCAGAACTACTTGACGAATTGGGTATTATTGTTCGTATTAAAGATGCTTCCGAAGAGTATGCTAAAACTATAGGTAAAAATGCTTCAGACTTAACAACGTATGAAAAAAGCCAAGCAGTTGTAAATGCAGTTCTAGAGCAAGGTGAGCAAAAATTTGGACAAGTAGGGAACGCTGTAAATCAAGTAGCTGCATTTGGTGCAAAGTTCCGAGACACTTTCAAAGATATGGCAGGTCCAATTGCGGATGTTGCAAACTTCTTTGCGGGTGCATTTAAGGACAGTATTCTTGCAGTTTCCGCTGTATTTGGTATTCTCGGAGTTAGTATAATCCGAAGTATAATGCCTGCAGGTCCTGCTCTTGCGAGTACTGCGGAAGCAGCAAAAGCTGCTCGTAAACGAATGCAAAAAGCCGCAGGAGATGAGCAAAAATCTCGCATCGCAGGAGAAATCAAGGCAGGAAACTTTACAAAAAGAGTAATGAGAGATATAGAAAGATCTCTTACTGCAAAGCACTCAAAGGTTATAAACTATTCTAAAGTAGAAAGAGCCCAGATTCAAAGGGATCTCTTACTTATTCGTGCAGATCAATTAAGAACTACTGCAGAAGGTTCAAATGCGTGGAATCGTTATTTTTTAAATATTCGTGCTCAACTTGCTACTACTCAGGCAGAGTTTGGAAAGTTTTTTGGATTTGTACGCTTTGCTGGTGCTGGTCTTGGAAACTTGCTGTCAAAAGCATTTGGAGCTGCTTCTTTTATTGGTATCGGTATTATGCTTTTTGAATTAGGAAAGCAGTTTCGTCAGACTTTTTTAATCAGTAAAGAATTACGAGAGGCGGAACAACAATTAGAAGCTTTTGAAGAAAGCATAGCAAGACAAACAAAAGAGATTACAAAAGTACGAGACGAACTTTCTCCTGCTACCGATGAGCTAAATAAATTTGCACAGCTTTGGGGCGTTATTTCAAATTATAATCTTGCTCCTTTAAATGAAGCGGTAGCTCAACTACGAAGAACTCTGAGAGGAACCGGAGAAACTACTGCACTTTTTAAGGATTTAGACCCAAATCAGCAAGTGCAAATAAGTGATAGATTACGTGCAAGAGCTGAAAGAGGTCGCACCCCTTCAGAAACTAGAGCAGTTGAACTTTTTGACTCTGGAGAAGTTACTAATCTTGAGCAATATACTCAAGCGGTATTAAAAAATGGATTAGCAATTGAAAATCGTACAGAGGCATTTAAAAAACAGTTTTTGGCTAGAAAAGAGCTAGAATCTTTTGACGAAGTCGTTGGTGATCCTGCGTTAGCTCAGGAATATACTCGTGCTTTAAGGGAAAATAATTATGAATTAAGGGTTCAGAAATTTGCTTTAGAAGAATTAGGAGAATCTTTTGACGGTGCTCTAGCTAAAAGACCTAGTACTACCGATGAAGGAAAAAGAGCTATTGCCGAATTAAAAAAAGTAGAAGGATCCGTTGAGCTACTAAAAGACATGCTGAGCGATCTTAGAGCAGCTGGAATAGCTTTACCTAGTGATATAGAGGACAGATTTAACGAGGTCGGAAATACAATAGCGGAGGGTACTTTCTTTTCAGAACAAGAACAGGGCGCTATGGGTTTAAAATCCGCATTAATGGAATTGGATGAGCAATTTCCAGGGCTTTTGGATACTTTGTCAAAAGCTCAACAAAGAAATAATGCTGCTTTAGCTTCTTTTAATTCTATAACTCAGGCTGTGACTGCGTTTGGAGATGCTTCAGACAAAGCATTTACTCCAAAAGAATCACAATTTACCGCGTTGTACGGAAGCATAGATGAAATTACAAACTCAGTGACAACTCTTCTCGGTAATTTAGAAGAGGGTTTTGGAGGTAAAACAATATCAGAGCTTATAGGCGTAGATGATGAAGGAAAGCCAAAGAGATATAGTGAGCAAATAAACGCATTCCGTCAAGTCTTCAGTATACTTGCAGATGATCAAGGCAAAATTAACGGCTTAAAATTTGAAGAAATGAGCATTAATGAGCTTATGAACGCTCTTGGAATAAGACGAGTCTCTATCGTTGAAGCAGAACTACGACTTATAAAAGAGAAAAACTTGTTACAAGTGCAGTATAATAAAGATCTAAGAACAGCTAGAGATTTTGAAAAGGACAGACTAAAAGCAGCATTTGATGAGCGAATTGCAGCAAATAAACTAGCAGCGGCTAGACAGGCATTGCTACAATATGAGCAAAATACTACACAACAAACACAGCAAAGAACAGAAGAACTTCAAAGAGCTATCGACCTTGCAGAATCTGAGTACTTTCTAGTACTTGACAAGTTAAATTTAGAGAAAGAGCTAGCTAATATAAAGAGTATGCAGGCTCAATTAAGTATCGACTCAAAAATTTTAAATGTTACAAGAGAAATAGGTAGCGCCTTAGAAAAAGAAGTACAGCTAAGAAAGCAAATTCAAGATCTTTCTCGCTCGGAAGCAACGGCAGATATACAAGAAGACGCAGCAGAGAAAGCATTATTAAATCCTTTCTTCGATAAAGAAAAGTACATTCGCGAAGAAATGTATAACCTGGAACTAAGTCTCGTAAGTCAAAAAATCACACAAGCTCAAGAAGAGTATAATAGAAAGGTTCAAGGAATTGGACTAGAGTATGATCTTTTGAAAGCAAAAAGATTGCAGACAAAGTTTGAGTTAAAAGCTTTAGCCGCAGATTTAAGAAGTAAAAATAGAGGAAGAGAAGCTGATGAGATACTACGACTTGCTGAGCGATATGATGTACAGATGCGGGATATTAATGCACGTAACAAACAAGCTGCACTTGATTTAGCAAGAGATACTTACTTTTCTCAGTTAAGAGCATCAGAAAGAACTCTAAAAACTATGGAAAGAGCAAAAATAGAAGCTTCTGCTCTGTCTGATATTTTAGATAGTGCAGGAAAAGCGTTTTCTTCTGCTCTTACTGATAGCATCACTGCGGCACTTACAAATAATGGCGAAGAAGATATCAGTGAAAAAATAAAAGGTATCTTCCGAAGTGCTCTTGATTCTTTACTAAAGACCGTAGTTCAAAGAGGAATTGTAGATCCCCTCCTTGAGCAGTTAAATTTTGATTTCTTAAAGGATCCTGCAGAACAGGCTATGAGAGGAGGTGCTGATTATACTTATGATCAAATAATTAAAGCATTCCAATTTGCGGCCAATGAGTACCTATCTCCTACAGATATAGGCAGAGATCACTATGATTATTATAGACCAGTAATAGGAGCTGACGGTATAAATATGAACGCAGCATTTGGTCGGCCAACAACATATGATACAGGTATAGGTGATCCTATTAGTATAGGAACTTACGCTACAGATTATTTTAGAGCAAATAATGGATTTGGACCAGGAATGGGGCTAGATACTTCTGCAATTACTAACGGCCTTTCTGAAGGCCTACAGCCATCTCTTAATATGGCGGCAGCTTTTGGTCAGCCTACTACTATGAGTCTGCCTGGAGTACCTAGCATGGCATCTACAGCGGGAGTATTTGGAGAAGGCAACCCTATTCCTGTAAGTGTAGATGACGCCCCTGCTTTGATAGATCTTTTCCAAGGAGGCGGTGTAGGCGCAAATGGGTCAGAAGCAGTCATACCTGGAGGGGATAGTGGAGGAAAAGCTACAGCAGGCAATTCAACCGATAAAAATACAAAAGCAGTAGAAGGGCTTACCATAGAAACCGCGCAATCTCATTTACAGACTGCAAGTATGGTAACTGCTACAGCAGCACTTGGCGCTCAACTTCTTGGGAATGAAAGAGCCGCACAAGCTTTAATGAAAGTAATGACTCTGTTACAGTTTGCAGTTATGGCTCTAGAAGTAGCAGTTATGCTCGATGCAGTCACGCCACTTACAAAATTTGGTGGAATTGTATCAAACGGTAGAAAGCTGCCCGGATATAATAATGGAGGAATAGCAAGAGGTCCTCACTCAGGATATATGGTAGAAATGCATGGTACTGAAGCGGTTGTACCTCTTCCAAGAGGCAATGAGATCCCTGTAGAAATCCGTGGGGGTATGGGTGGAAGCCAGCAAAATAATGTTACTGTAAATGTTGCTGTAAATAATGATGGAAGTTCAACAGCTCAAACTACAGAAGAAGATAACCGTCAAGCAAGAGAATTTGGAAAGGCGATTACATTTGCTGTTCAGAAAGAGATGCAAAAGCAAAAACGAGCAGGCGGAATCCTCAATCCTTATGGAGCATAATAATGGCAAAATTTAGTTTTACAATTTCAGGCTCTGCAATAGATGTTTTAAAATCTGAAACTCCAGGAACAAATACAGATTTTGAAGTAGTAGCAGATCGAGGATTGAATAGAGAAACACAACAGCGAGTACTCAATGCTACTTTTGGCGATGGATACGAGCAAAGAGTATTGAATGGTATTAATCCAAAAGCAGAAACATTTAATATAACTCTAGCAAATCGTGACGCTGCTGATATAAATTTAGTTGCTGCATATTTAGATGAAAGAGCAGGAAAGAACTTTAACTTTACAGTGACGGATCTTGCCGGAGATACAAATCTAAAAGTAACTTGCGATAATTATAATACAGTATATTTGAGAGAACAATATCACTCCCTTCAAGCACAATTTAGAAGAGTATATGAGCCATGAGCGACATTATAGATACAGTACAGTTACAAGAGATAGGTGACTCTCTTGTAGACTTATTTGAATTAACTTTGCCAAGCGGTACTATTTTCAGACTTACTTCGGCTGTAATTAGCCCTGGAGTAGTTCCTGGCGAGCCCGATAATATTTATTTTCCATCAAAAGATGGTACTACTCTGAATGAATATTTTATGTTGCCAATAGAAATAAACGGGCTTGAAGTTCAATCAACTGGAGCAAATCCTCGTCCTGGATTGTCCATGGCAAATATTCCTGTATTATCAAGAAGTTTACAGAATAATTCGGACGGATCAGAAGACGAAGTCGTTTTATTAGATATATTAGAGAGCGAAGGAATCACCCGAAACGTAGATCTGTTAGAGTGTCAACTAGTTTATCGAAGAACCTTAAATAAGTATACATACAAAGTAGATGATGTTGCTGGCTGGACCACTACTCTACCTACAGAGTTTCCGTCGTCCACTTGGGTACTCGATAGAGTAGCGAGTGAAAATAACGTGGTAGTATCTTTTGAACTTGCGAGTCCTATGGACTTAGAAGGAGTTAGAGTTCCTTCTCGTCAAGTAATTGGTAAGTATTGCCCTTGGAAGTATCAAGGATTAGAGCTAGATGGAGTTGGAGGCTGTTCGTGGTCAATTGACAGTAATGATAGATTTTTTGACACAGATGATTCTGTAATTACAAAAAATATTAGCTCAATAAGTACTTGGAATAGTACAGCTACATATAGCGAAGGAAGCACTGTAAAAATTGTAGAAAGTAAAGTAACGGCTCTGGGGGATACAAAAGATTACATTAGAATTTACAAAGCTTCTCGCGCTGTTCCTGTGAATAAAAATCCCACAACTCAACCAACGTACTGGTATCGTATAGATACCTGTGGAAAGATTCTTAACTCTTGTAAGATACGCTTTCAAGGAAATAATACAAACACTACTTTAAATTTACAAACCCCTTTACCTTTTGGAGGCTTTCCGGGATCGAGAAAGTTCAAGTAATTGATAGAAGAAATAGAAAAACATTTAAAAGCAGAATATCCAAGAGAAGGATGCGGAGTAATAGGAATAGTAAAGGGGAAAAAACAATTTTTTCCTTGCGAGAATGTAGCAGAGGGTAACGAAAACTTTGTTATATCATCGAAAGATTACTTTGGTTTTAAGAGAAAAATGGATATAATAGGTATTGTTCACAGCCATCCAGATGGAAGCAGTGAGCCAAGTGAACACGATATCAACTGCTGTAATGCGATAGGAATACCTTATTATATATTTAGTTATCCTGATATGGATTTAACAATTGTAGAGCCAAAAAAGAGAACAGCTCCACTAATTGGACGTGAGTACGAATTTGGAGTCACAGACTGTTTTGAAGCCATGAGAGATTGGTTAAACTCAGAAGGAAAGAATGTACCTCCTAGAGGCCCTTTTGAAGATGATTGGTGGTTAAAAGACGGACTTGATTATTTTAACGACAAAGTTATGGGCGAGTGGGGATTCCATCCCATACAAAAAGCCGAAATAGCAAAAAACGATATTTTAATATTTAATGTATTCTCAGAAAAAGCAAATCATTGTGGTGTATATTTAGGGAACGATGTTTTTTATCATCATGCTGCAAATAGACTATCTTGTAGAGAATCACTCTATCCTGAATGGATAAAGCATTTAACTAGAGCTTATAGACATGAAACGTAAAGTAATTTTAGAAGGGGAGCTGGGAGAGCTTTTCGGAAAAGAAAGAACCATATTTGCAGAAAGCTACGCAGATGTGTTTAGCTGCTTAAATGCGAATTTTGAAAATTTTCAAGATTATCTAGTAGATTGTGATAATAGAGGTATTGGATTCATGATGCACGTAGATGGTAACTTTGCGAATACAGAAGAAGAAGTACTTATACAGCATCCTCCCGGCACTATGACCATCTCTCCAGCACCAATGGGTTCTAGTGGAAAAATAGGCGGCGTTATAAAAATTATTGCAGCAGTAGTTATTGCATTCGTAGTAGTCCCTGCTATGGTTGCTTGTTTCACAGGAACTGCGGCTCTTACAGCAGCTTTAGCATTCAAGGCGGGGTCTTTAGCTGCTTCAATTATGGCGTATGGAGCAATCGCTTTAGCACTCTCTGGAATGATGGATTTACTTGCGCCTGACCCTTCTGTAGACAGGGATCAAAGTGAGTCTTATGTATTTCAAGGTGCACAACAGAATATTGTAGAAGGAGACCCAGTGCCTGTTGTATATGGAAAACTACGCATTCCTGGAAGACCAATATCATTTGAGGCTCGGAATGCAAGTCAGGCTTTTGTAAACTACACAAGACGAGGAAACTCAGCAGCAGATTCTTCAAGCAACTTTATAGATACTGGATTATACGGAGGAACCACATACGGTGGCGACGGAAATTCATATTACAGAAATTTAGAGTCACAAAACTCTAACTATCTCGGCGGAGGCAGACCAATAGACAATAATCCTAATTTTAATTTGGTGTAAAACATGGGCGTTATTAGCGATCTACAAAACGACTTACAGGATCAGGCTTATCAAAGCGGTGAAGGACAGGCTGGAGATAAAGTACAGAATATTTCAGTAACCGACTCCTTGTGCGAAGGACCAATACGAGGACTCGTAGGAGGAGCTGCGGGAGTTTACTTTAATGGCACTCCTGTAGAAAATGCTGTATATAGGTCTTTTGACCCCGGCCCTTTTGCGACCGTAACTTTTAATGGAAGTTCAAGCGCGGGAACTGTAGCTAATACAGAGATACCACAAGACATTGAAGTTGCAGAGGACGAAGAAACCCCAACAACAATAGAGATAGAATCAGTCTATAGTGGAAGTGCTACAATTAGTTCTATTACCTCAAACAGCGACTTTAATACTGTTCTTTCTTTTAGTGCACAAGCAGGCACAACTTTTACGTCAGATTGGAACAGTACTGGCTTAGAAAGATTGGTAAAAGTAACAAAAGAAGGTGCAGAGATAGGTGGATGGTTTAGTGTACAATCTGGTACGGCCGCAACTCTTCTTTCAAGTACTTCTGTAGGATTTTCTGTTGGGGACAAGGTATCTATTAGTATAAACCTTTTTAGAGGATTGGAGCAAACAAGCGCTTCTACAGTTACAATTGTAGGAGACGCTCCTCCCTCTGGAAGTTACAGATTCTCTTTTGCAGGAGGCGCTGTTAATACAAACTTTTTTGGAGGAGCAGGCCCTAAAACCTCACTTGATAACCCTCAAGTACAGTTTAGATCTGGTACTCCTTTTCAGGCTCCTATACAAGAGCTCGGAGGAGTTGGCGGTGCAGTAACGGGAGTAGGAACTTCTCCTGCAAATACAGACTTAAAAATTATTGGCTCAGGAGTAGTACCAGGAGTTAGTCCAATTGATTTAGCAGGGCTTCCGGAAGACAATGCAAATGATTTTGCAACTACTGCTACTCTTCTTAGCTCTACAAATTTTGGCTTAGGACAAGCGGCGAAACGACGCGAAGCAGATGAAATAAATTTTGCAATTAACTATCCCGCGATGGAAACCATCAACAATAATAAAGGAGATAGAGAGGCTGCGTATGCACACTACCTTGTACGTATAAGATTTAAAAGAACTTCTTCAGATGCTTTTGGCGCCTGGGAAAATGCTTTTCCTAACTACGGTTCAAAAATTATACACAAAGGTAAAGTCTCTTCTGCACGTCAGTTTGACCACTATATCGGACTAAATCAATACAGACCTTTCCACGATTTTGAAGTTCAAATTGTAAGACTTACTCGTCAGAATGGTCTGCCTGTAGTTGCCAATGGAGGCAATGGAGGGCGTAGCGATAAGAAAAAATGGACTACACGAGTAGAATCTACTTTAGGTACTCTTGGGCATACAATAAAAGACAACTTATCTTATCCATATACTGCAATTGCATCTACAGCTTTCTCATCGAAAGCATTTCAAAGAATACCAAAAAGATCGTATCTAGTAGAAGGTAAACTTGTTCAAGTTCCAAGTTCATATACTCCTCGGGAATATTCTTCCGACGGTGTGGCACAGTATGAAGATTTCTGGGATGGAAGTTTTAAAGATACTTTGCAGTATACAGATAATCCTGCCTGGGTATTTTATGATATTATTACAAATAAAAGATATGGAGCAGGACACTGGATTCAATCTAATCAGATTAATAAGTACTCTTTATACAGAATTGCAAAATATTGTGATGAACTTGTAGATGATGGAAATGGGGGTTTAGAGCCTCGATTCAGAGCCAACGTATATCTAGCAAAACCTGCTGAAGTTTATAAGGTTGCGAAAGATTTTGCAACAATGTTCTTAGGCATACTATACTGGATGGATGGCCAACTTACTGCCGTCAATGATGCGCCACAAGATCCTGTTCATACATTTACAAAAGGAAATGTAATAAATGGTGAGTTTACTTACGAAAGTACAAACGTAAAAAATAGACCAAACCAAGTAATTGTAACGTACAATGATCCAGATAGTAGCTACGAACCTATTCCTTTAGTAGTAGAAGACAGGGATGCAATTACACGAGTAGGAAGAATTATAACTAGTGAAGCCGTCGCTTTCGGAGCCACTTCAGAAGCACAGGCGCTCCGTTATGGTAGATGGAAACTATGGACTGCTCAAAATCAACAAGAAGTTGTAAACTTCCAAACAGGATTGCAGGGAGCGTATGTTCGTCCTGGAGATATTATCAATGTTCAGGACGCGGATAGATACGGAACTGTTTATAGTGGACGAGTAAAATCAGGAAGTGCTGTAGGTATTACACTCGATAGAAGTATTACTTTAAACGCTGGATCTCAATATTATTTGAGTACTTTTGTAAATGATACTGCTGCATTCTTGAACTCTGCTTCTGCTGTAACAATTGGAGCAACAACTATAAACCCAGGAGAAAAAGTTACTTCTGCATATGTTTATGATACTGTAAATAATGATGGAACTTTTGATCTTGTAGCTTTAGACTCTGAAGAAGTCGCATCCAATGCATTTGCAGATTCTGGAGGAACTCAGCCTCTAAGTCTAGTTTGGAAGCCTTATAGCTATGTTGCGAGAAAAGAATTAAATGAATCTGCGTCAAATAGCTCATATTTAGTTCCTACTCAAGCGTTTAGTGGTCCAGAAATACCAACCCGAGAAACTATCTGGTCTTTGTCAGAAGTAGACTCACAAGGATTAAATGTACTTGGATCTACAAAACAGTACAAAGTTCTAGGTATTAAACAAGAAGAAGAAAACAAGTTTAGTATCGCAGGCGTAGAACACTATAACTCTAAGTTCCAAGCAGTAGAAAAAGATTACTATCTTGGATATCTTCCTGACAGTGTATTTCCTACTCGTAATCAAGAAACTCTTGGAAACGATGCAAAGCCAAAAAATCTAAGAATATTTTTAAAGAGTACAGATACTACACAAGGCGAAGAACTTGCACTACTGTGGGATATTGATGATAGTGTTAAAGATAAGGTTGCAGGTTTTGAAGTTGCTCATAATTCAGATAGCTTGCCCAGTCCTGTACGAGTTGCAGATCAGTTTTTAAATTTAGTTGAAGTAGCGGACGGCAGACTAGAGTTTCGTGTTCGTTCTGTAGGCATTAATGATGCAAAATCTCCGTGGGCGACTTTTGCGTTTGACGTAGAAGATCCTTATAACACAAACACGCCAAGGCTTCACCAAGTACCTGTAGGTGTTCTTTCTAATGTAGATGCTCGATATAGTGCCTCTGCGGGAACATTCTCATTTGATTCTAATTCAGGTACTGTAGTTACTTCGGTTTCGGATGCTCAAGGATTAACAAGATTAACTCCACCGCCTTCTGTAAATTTAAGTGCGAGTTCTATCTCTGCTGGAAACTTAGCAGAATATTTTGTGTATTTTGATAAATCTTCTAGTTCTATATCATTAAAATACTGGGAGACTGAAAGCCTGCCTGGTGTACCTTATTGGATTGACGCAAACGATGGAGATTTAAATGTATCGGAGTCATCTAATTGGACAAGCATTGGCACTGTAAATGTGTCCGCAAATTCTAATATACTGCAAGGTACTGGATTTAATTCAAGTCTTCAACTGCGAGATGTTATTAATCTTTCTGGTTCAAACGAGCCAAATACGATTTCTACAGTATCTTCTTTTGCGGCTACAATTATCTCTATAGAAAGCGATACTTCCGCTATATTAGATAGACCTTTTAATACAGAAATTTCGTCTAGAGAAGGTTTCCGAAATACTTTCCGAGTAGATTATAATGAAGATGCTTTAGTATCAAGAATAACTTATGATACTACAGCGTCTGGTATTGTTGCTCAAAATTTTATCACCGTTGGATTACCTTTAGACGGTCAAATTGTAACTGTTGGAGAAAATGGCCAGATTACAATTGTTGAAGGTTCTATTACTAATTCCTTTATTGCGGAATCTACTATTCTTGCAAGTAATTTATCAAACGAACTAGCAACACGAATAGAAAGCTCATCCGCTCAAGCAGAAGCAGCATTGCTTGCAGCAGAAGCTGCTTCTGCTTTTGCAGCAGAAGCCTTAACTGCGGCAAATTCTGCGTCAGCTACAGCGGTAGCACTAGAAGACAGTCTCTCTGCAGCAGAAGCACGTCTTGATGGAGTTGACGCAAGTTTAAGTGCCGCGCTCGCTGTAACTAATAGCAATATTAATATTATAAATATAGATTTAGATAGTTTTTCAGCAGATCTTTCATCTGTACAAAATGCTGTAGACTCAATATCGTCTACAGTTGCATCTTTATCTGCATCTTTCTCTGCTTTATCTAATACTCTATCTTCTGAGGTTGCGACTTTATCTTCTGAGTTTGTATCTTTATCTGCATCTTTTTCAGCTCTTTCAGTTGAAGTTGATACTTTATCTAGTACTGTTGCAGGCTTTTCAGATTCCTCTTTATCAGCATTTGCCGCCGCCGCTTCGGCAGCTTCAGTAACAGCTTCCGCAGCAGCAGTAGCGGCAAATAGTGCAAGATCAACCGCAGAAACCTTTAGAGATGAGTCTAATGCATTTGCACAAAGCGCGTTAGCCGCCGCTTTAGCTGCAGCAGCTTCTTTAAGTGCAACAGTTATTTCTCAATCTGTTTCAGAAGCGTCAGCAGCTTCCGCATCTGCTTTCGCAGTAGCTTCAGCTTCCAGTGCTACAGTTGCAGGTACTTTTTCTACCTCGGCGGAGCAATTTGCAGTTCTAGCAGAAAGCTACAGCAACTCTGCGGCTACATCTGCATCTAATGCTCAAGATAGTGCTTCTTCTGCTCTTATTGCGGCAAATAGTGCAAGCGCAAGTCAGGCGTTAGCTTTTGAGAGCCGCACCCTTGCTTTAAGTGCTGCAAAAACAGCAAGTACTCAAGCTTTAGTTGCACAAAGTGCGGCCACAGTTGCATTGGCATTCTCAAGTTCTGCTTCTTCGTTTGCATCTCTTGCAGAAAGATTTAGTAGCTCTGCGGCCACACAAGCATCTAATGCGGCTTCTTCAGCATCGAGTTCTTTAGTTGCAGCAAATAGTGCAAGCGCAAGTCAAGCGGCTGCATTTGATAGTCAAACTATTGCAGTAAGCGCGGCCTCTTCCGCTTCGGCAGACAGAGTTGCTGCTTCGGCGCAAGCTACCGCGGCCGCTACTTCAGCTACTTCAGCTTTTGCTTTCTCAAGTTCTGCATCCGCATTTTCAGTTATTGCTCAAGAAGCTAGCGCATCTGCGGCTACAGAAGCCTCTAATGCGGCTGCATCTGCTTCAAGTGCTTTAGTTTCTTCAAATAATGCTAGTGCGGCGGAGGCGGCAGCAATCGTAGCTTCAGAACTTTCAGTAAGTGCGGCAAAGAGTGCAAGTACACAAGCAGTAGCTGCATTTAACTCTTCTCAAGCAGCACTAGCATCTTCTACATCTGCATCTGCATTTGCCGCCGCTGCTGCTTTAGACGCAGTAGATGCCGCAGCAGATGCTGCATCGGCTTCAGCAAGTAGAGTATTAGCAATTGAGGCAGCAGACTCTGCTTCAGCTTCAGAAGCCGCAGCCCAACAAGCAGAAAGCTTGGCGGTTACGGCAAGACAAGGAAGTGAAGCAGCAGAATCAGCAGCAGCAACTGCTCAAGCCGCTGCTGAAACAGCTCTTTCTTCTGCTATAGCCGCGTCAGTTCCTTTAGGTCAGGTAAACTTAATTGAGCCTAGAGAGCAATGGACAGATGAAAGTCAGGATAGTTTTTCCGTAATACAGAAACCTGCAACAGAGGCAGGAAATGGTAACTTTGTATTAAGTGACTCTTCTTATGGAGCGGCATATCAATTTAACACCACAGCAAATATTACTATCGGACACGCATACCCATTTGACTTTGCTGTAGATCAAATTATAGAGGTACAATCGCAGTATAGAGTAATTGATGATGGTACTTCAGGATCTGGAGTTGCCGTTCGCGTAGGAGTAACTACACAATCTGCTACTACAATAGTACAGAGTAATATGCAAAGTGTTGGAACACTACGAACTATATCTGACGGTCCACAAACAGAAACATACTGGTTTGGAGATAGTGCAAATGTTGTAAAACCTGCTACTCTTCCTTCTTATGTAGACGAGTTTGTAGAGCTTGGAAGTAATACTGCAAACTATATTTACCCTCATATACGTCAAAACTATACTGGGGGGCCAGTAAGCACAACAGGCAAACTCTCTGTAGGAACACTGCGCGTAAGAAATGTTACTGATGTTGCGAGCGCATTACGACAAGCAGAAGATGCTGAGTCAGCAAAATTTGTTTCACAAAATTCAGCCTCTGCCGCATTTGTAAGCGCAACATCAGCGGCAGCATCTGCATCTGCTGCAGGAGCTTCTGCATCCGCATCACAAACAAGTAGATTAGCAGCAGAAGCCGCGTCTGCATCAGCAGAAAATTTTGCAGGAGCTGCATTTTCTAGCGCACAAAGTGCTTCTTCCAGTGTAGTTGATGGGGCACAATTTGCCTCAGCTTCAGAGAGTGCTCGTACAGTAGCTTTAGCCGCATCGCAATCTGCTGGTGCATTTGCTCAGGCCGCATTCCAGTCTTCACAGTCTGCGGCAGCTTCCAATACTGCAGCAGGTCAGTCTGCTACAGCTTCAGAGAGTGCTCGTACAGTAGCTTTGGCGGCCTCAGCAAGTGCAGATGATTTTGCTCAAGCAGCATTTGCTTCTTCACAGTCTGCAGCAGCATTTAGAAATGCTGCTCAAGCTTCGGCAACAGCCTCAGAAAGCGCAAGAACATCAGCAGAAACATTTTCTCAATCTGCCGGCGCATTTGCAACAGCAGCATTTGAGTCTTCCAGATCAGCAGCAGTATCTAGGTCAGGGGCTGAGGTGGCGGCTACAGCTTCAGAAAGTGCTCGTACAGTAGCACTGGCGGCATCTGACTCTGCAGAAAGCTTTGCCCAGGCAGCATTTAACTCTTCGCAGTCTGCGGCAGCATTTAATACTGCAGCAGGTCAGTCTGCTACAGCTTCAGAAAGTGCTCGTACAGTAGCACTGGCGGCGTCTGCAAGTGCTGGTAACTTTGCTGAAGCGGCTTTCCAATCTTCTCAATCAGCAGCAGCATTTAATACTGCAGCAGGTCAGTCTGCTACAGCTTCAGAAAGTGCTCGTACAGTAGCTTTAGCCGCATCTGCATCAGCATCAGACTTTGCCCAAGCAGCTTTCCAGTCTTCACAGTCTGCGGCAGCTTCTAGGACTGCTGCCGGTTTATCTGCTACAGCTTCCGAAAGTGCCAGAACATCAGCAGAAATATTTTCTCAATCAGCAGGTTCATTTGCATCGGCCGCTTTCCAGTCTTCACAGTCTGCGGCAGCATTTAGTACTGCAGCAGGTGATTCTGCTACAGCCGCTGAGAGTGCAAGAACATCGGCAGAAATATTCTCTTCAAGTGCGGGGGGATTCGCTTCTGCAGCAGCAGATTCTGCAGAATCAGCGTCTGCATTCTCTAGCTCTGCGGCAACTTCTGCAACTGTTTCTCAAAATCAGGCCTTGATTGCACAAGCCGCAGCAGTACAAGCGCAAAATTTAGCAAGCGGCGACTTTATATCAAAGAAGAACTTTGAAGATGGAGAGTTAGGAACTTGGAAAGGAACAGTAAGTGTAGTTAATGCTCCAGGAACTCACCCTCTCGGAAGATCAAAAGCATTACGTCACGGTGCCCGAGATGCTTGGGGACCAGTTTCTGCCAGTGCAGTAAATAGCACCTCTGAAGGTTGGTCATTCCTAGAGTCACCTCATGAGCGTACATTTAAAGTTAGTGGCTATGTATACAACTCAGGAGACGTTAATACAAATGTAGGTATGGCTATTTATAATAGCTCTGACACAGCGATTGCTTACCCTACAGGGTCCGCGTCTCTTTCTAGTCAGACAAATACTTGGGTATCGTTCTGCAGTAGTTTTACTGTAAATGCTTCAACAGGTGTACGATTTACTCCTTTCTTGCAAAATGATGGATTTAGTTCTTCTGGAGATACACTGCTTTCCTATTGGACTGATTTAAGTCTACAAGACACAACTCAAGCAAAAACTTCTGGTGATTTTGCTCTTGCAGCACAAACAGCATCACAATCAGCAGCAGCATTTAATACCGCCGCAGGCCAATTTGCCACAGCTTCAGAGAGCGCTCGTACCGTAGCACTTGCTGCTTCAGCAAGTGCGGATGACTTTGCTCAGGCCGCTTTCCAGTCTTCACAATCTGCAGCTGCTTCTAGGACTGCCGCAGGAAATTCAGCTACAGCCTCTGAAAGTGCTCGTACAGTGGCATTAGCGGCCTCAGCAAGTGCTAGTAATTTTGCTGCCGCTGCATTTGAGTCTTCACAAAGTGCGGCAGCATTCTCTAACTGTGCGGGAACCTTTGCATCAGCAGCACAGCAGTCTTCTATAGACGCAACTTCAGCTTTTGATTCAGCATCTACAGCAAGAGTAAATGCAGAAGCAGCAGAAGCTGCGGCAAGTGCGGCGGCGGCTGCAGCTTTGGACACAAACGCAGTTCTTGGTAATGTATTCTTCCAAGCTTCAGAAAGAAGTGCTTGGTCAAGAAATATGCAAAGTTATAATTTGCAATCAGGAACAAATTTAATTTCAGATACTAGTATTCCTTCGGCTAACTACTTTACTACTTCGGATGCAACATTTGGTAATGCTTATATTTACTCTGGGAATAATGCGAATGAAACTATTGGGCCTCGTAGAGTATTTCCTTGGAACAACGATACTGTTTACTTTGTTAAAGTAGTTTATCGAGTAACTCAGGACAGCACTGACGGTGATGAAAATACTTTCTTGGGATATAATGGTTGGGCAGACGATGGAGGCAATCCAAACAACACTCCAGATTATGACAATCAACAACCATTTTCACACACTAACGGAAATGTAGCTACCGGTACGCAGACACTTGCAGGGTTTATTGCAGGAAATAATTATAATGCAACTGAGTTAAGTGCTCTAAGCCTTGTTGCAAATAACAAAGATGCTGATCAAGGCAACGGTGCAAGCATAGCTCCAGATGTAGCAGAATCTTCTCGCGTGGTGACTACAATCGGTTTTACGGTTCGTCAAAATGCTGGCGGCGCACTCGGCGGTCGTCTCGCAGTTAAGTCATTTGAAGTTTTTGACGTTACTGCCGCAATTGACGCCGCTCTTGAAGCAAAGAGATCTGAATCCGCAAGAGGAACAGCAGAAAATGCAGCTCAGGCAGCATTTACT
>Ga0213864_10000571_pt1 | contig 16726 bp, 19 predicted proteins | sample PICome_5_FD_160078 | JGI IMG/M metagenome (GOLD analysis project Ga0213864, IMG submission 160078) | Coastal seawater microbial communities near Pivers Island, North Carolina, United States - PICO247 | ecosystem: Environmental > Aquatic > Marine > Coastal | place: USA: North Carolina... | reverse complement strand
AAACTCATCGCTTGGTAATAGATTGGCTGAAGGAATAGAGACTGCAGTTAATCTTACAAATGGATTGATATTTGTTGAATATGAAGATGAAACTTTACCTAAAAAATTTAGAAAAATTGAAAAATTAATTTTCTCTACCAAATTTGCATGTCCAGAAAGTGGTTTTACTATTGAGGAAATTGAACCAAGATTATTTTCATTTAATAGTCCTTTTGGAGCTTGTGAAGAGTGTGAGGGTATAGGAGTTAAATTAAATGTAGATCCAAACTTAGTAATACCAAACGAAAAGAAAAGTATTGCAGATGGTGCAATTGAACCTTGGGCTAAGACTACAACTTTATACTATGCACAAACTTTGGCATCTCTGGCAAAACACTATGATTTTTCTCTTGATGAAAAATGGAATAAGTTATCAAAAAAAATTAAAGATGTAATTCTTTATGGGTCAGATGATGAAGAAATTAAATTTTCATATGATGATGGATATGAAAAGTATTCGCACAAAAAAACATTTGAAGGTGTAATTAATAATCTAGAAAGAAGATATTTAGAAACTGATAGTGATTGGAAAAGAGAAGAAATTGCACAATATCAATCAGATACTAAATGTGAACGATGTAATGGTTATAGACTGAAAGATGAAGCTTTATGTGTAAAAATAGACGGACTTCACATTAGTGAAGTTACTCAAAAATCAATTTTAGATGCAGCTGAATGGTTTAAAAATTTAAATAATAAATTAGATAAAAGACAAATTAAAATTGCAGAACATATTTTAAAAGAAATTAATGAAAGATTAACATTTCTATTAAATGTTGGATTGGATTATCTAACCCTTTCAAGAGAGTCAGGGACATTGTCAGGTGGTGAAGCTCAAAGAATTCGATTGGCTTCACAAATAGGTTCGGGCTTAACTGGTGTCTTGTATGTTCTTGACGAACCTTCAATTGGGCTTCATCAGAAAGATAATGTAAAATTAATCAGTGCACTGAAAAGATTAAGAGACTTAGGCAATACTGTTATTGTGGTTGAGCATGATACTGAAACTATGGAAAATGCAGATCATATTATTGACCTTGGTCCTGAAGCTGGAAGTAAAGGTGGTGAAGTTGTTGCTCAAGGTACATTTCAAGAAATTTGCAATAACAAAGACAGTATTACAGGCAAATACTTATCAAATAAATTAAAGATTAATGTACCAACAAAAAGAAGATTAGCAAAAAATGGTAGATTTTTAGAAATCACAGGAGCAACCGGTAACAACTTAGATAATGTGAATTTAAAAATACCTCTAGGAAGTTTAACTTGTGTTACTGGAGTTTCGGGATCAGGTAAATCTACGCTAGTTTTGCAAACGTTATATAACGCCTTAAATTTAACTTTAAATAATAACAAATCACGTAAAATTCCAAAACCATTTAAAGGATTTAAAGGAACAGAATTAGTTGATAAAATAATAGATATAGACCAATCCCCAATTGGAAGAACTCCAAGATCAAATCCAGCAACATACACAGGAGCTTTTGGTCCTATTAGAGACTGGTTTACTGCTTTACCTGAGTCTAAAACCAGGGGTTATAAACCTGGTCGTTTTTCATTTAACGTTAAGGGAGGACGATGTGAGGCTTGCGAAGGTGATGGTGTTATAACTTATGAAATGCATTTTTTACCTGATGTCTATATTCAATGTGATGAGTGTAAAGGAACAAGATATAATAGAGAAACATTAGAGATAAAGTTTAAAGACAAAAGTATTGCAGATGTTTTAAATATGACTGTAGATGAAGGGTGTGAATATTTTGAAAACATATCCAATATAAAATCAAAATTACTGACACTAAAAAAAGTAGGACTTGGTTATATAAAAATAGGACAGCAAGCTACAACTCTCTCAGGTGGAGAAGCTCAAAGAATTAAGTTAGCAAAAGAATTGTCCAAAAGATCAACTGGACGAACAATGTATATATTAGATGAACCTACAACTGGTCTTCACCAGCACGATATAAAAAAACTTCTAGAAATTCTTCATACATTTGTTGCTTTAGGTAATACTGTTGTTGTGATTGAGCATAATCTAGATGTTATAAAAACAGCTGATTATATTGTTGATATGGGCCCTGAAGGTGGTGTTAAAGGTGGAAAAATTATTGCAGAGGGAAAACCAGAAGAAATTTGTAAAATTAAAAATAGTTATACAGGTCAGTTCTTAAAGCCACTTTTAAATTGATTTAAAATTTACTAAAATTGATGTATAAAAGTTAAGAATCATGAGCAATCTACTTTCTTCTTTATCTAAAACAGTCCACGCCTCAGTAATATTAGCAATAGTATTATTTTTGGGTTTGTTTTACCAAAATGATGGTTTTGCTTTTGATGTAACTTTTTATAGTTGGCTTGCAAGATACACACATGTTGTTGTTGGTATTATGTGGATTGGATTACTTTGGTATTTTAATTTTGTACAGATACCTAACATGGCAAAAATTCCAGACGAACAAAAACCTGCGATAGGAAAAGTTATTGCACCAGCTGCTTTATTTTATTTTAGATGGGGAGCTGCATTTACTGTTTTATCTGGTCTAATTTTAGCTCATTTAAATGGTTATCTACATGATGCAATGACATTAAGCATTGGATCTGGAATACCTAAACATACAGCAATTGGTATTGGAATGTGGCTGGCAATAATTATGGCAATCAATGTATGGTTTGTAATATGGCCAAATCAAAAAAGAGCCTTAGGGATTGTTGAGTGTGATGCAGATCTTAAAGCTAAATCAGCAAAAACTGCAATGTTGTTTTCAAGAACTAATACACTTTTATCTCTACCAATGTTGTTAACAATGGTTGCAGCTCAAAACCTTTATTAATTTTTCTCTTCTTCTTTTAAAATAGTTTTTTGGGATACATTCAGTCGAACAAGAACTGTGTTTGCGATATATATTGAAGAATAAGTTCCAAAAATTACACCAAATATCATTGCTAAAGAAAATCCTTTAAGTATTTCACCACCAAAAAAGAATATAGAAAATAAAGCTAAAAGCGTTGTTATAGATGTAATTAGTGTTCTTGATAATGTTTCATTAATTGAAATATTTGTTAATTCAAAAATCTTAATATCAGAATATTTTCTTAGATTTTCCCTTACTCTATCAAAAATAACAACAGTATCATTCATTGAATAACCTACAATTGTTAAAATTGCTGCAATAATTGACAGATTAATTTCTAAACTTAATAATGAAAATAAACCCAATGTGATTATTACATCATGAAATAATGCAATAATTGCTCCCAAACTAAACTGCCACTCAAATCTAATCCATATGTAAATTAACATTAAGGCTAAAGAAACACTTATTGCGATAACTCCTGATTTTAATAACTCAGCACTTACTTTAGGACCTACGTTTTCTACTCTTCTAAAATCAAAATTATTCCCAAAAGATTTATCTAAATTAGATCTTATTTCTTCAATAATATTTTTACTATCATTTTTGTTTTCAAATTTTATTAAATAATCTTGATCGTTACCAAATTTTTTAACGGATACATCACCAAGATCCATCTGATTTAAGTTATCTCTTAAATTAGATACGTTTATATTATTATCAGATGATCTAAGCTCAATTAAAGTTCCACCTTTAAAATCAATACCATAATTTAAACCTTTAAATGTAAGCAGTATTAGTGAAAGAATTACCAATATGAGAGATATTATATTGAAGTGAGTATAAAATTTATTAAATTTTATCATTATATTAAAGCCTCTTTGTCCTTATTTTTTGAAACATAAATAGCCGTCAACAATCTTGCTATAAAATAAACAGAAAATAATGTCGTAAATATCCCCACACCCAAAGTAACGGAAAAACCTTTAATAGGTCCTGAACCCATAAAAAATAAAATAATAGCTGCTAATAAAGTTGTAATATTTGCATCTAAAATTGCTGTTCTTGATTTTGTGTATCCACTATCAAAAGCAATAATATTGTTCTTTTCATTTTTAAGTTCCTCTTTTATTCGTTCAAATATCAAAACATTAGCATCTACTGCCATACCAACTGTTAATATTATCCCTGCAATACCAGGCAAAGTCAAAGTTGCTTCAAACAATGTAAGAACACCAAGAAGAATTATAAGATTAACAATTAAGGTAAAGTTAGTTATGAAACCAAATACTTTGTATTTAAAGAACATATAAATAATTACTAATAAAAAACCGATTAAAAGAGCAATCATTCCCGCATTTATAGAATCTTGACCTAAATCCGGACCAACAGTTCTTTCTTCAATAATGTTTAATGGAGCTGGTAACGCTCCAGATCTCAATAATAATGCTAGATCTGTAGCAGATTGGAAAGTAAACCCACCGCTGATTTGCCCATTACCACCTGCAATAGTGTCTCTAATAACAGGTGCACTAATAATTTTACCATCTAAAACTATTGCTAATTGTCTTCCAATATTAGATGAGGTCGCTTTACCAAATCTCTTTGCCCCCACTCTATCTAAAGTAAATGAAACAACTGTCTCATTAGTTTGGTTGTTCATTCTTGGTTGTGCATCAAGTAGATTTTCACCACTTAAAATAATTCTTTTACTAACAAAGTCCTCACTTGAACCATCTTCATATTCAAGTTTTTCAACACCAAATGAGTCTTGATTATCATTTGAAACAAATCTGAAAGTTAAGTTAGCAGTTTTGCCTAATAAAGATTTTATTCTCATTGGGTCATCTAACCCTGGAAGTTCTACTAAAACACGGTCATTACCTCTTTTTAGAATATTTGGTTCGTTTGTACCAATTTCATCAATTCTTCTTCTTACAATCTCTAAAGCTTGATCTTGTGAAGATGTTTTAAGTTCTACAAGGCCTTGATTTGAAAAACTAACTTCAAACACACCTCCTACTTCTTCTAAATTAAATTGATGAGACTTAAATACAGGATAATAAGGGTTAATATCACTATTTTGACTTTTAAATTCATCTATTACTTGCTGTTTAAAATTATCTTCAACAGAAAAACTTAGCTTGTCATTAGTCAAATTTAAATTTGATATTCTAATATTTTTTTCCTTAAAAAATGATCTTATTAAAGTGGAAGTATTCTGAAGTTTTTGTTCAATAACAGGCGCGTTGTCTATTTCCAGTAAAAGGTATGAACCACCTTGTAAATCTAGACCTAAATTAATTTTCTTATCAATAAATCTATTGTCTTGGTTTAGTAAATTATTAGAAGCAATAAAAATAAAAAATAAAGAAAATATAGAAACGAATATTATTCTTAACTTAGAAAAATATAACATCCCTTAAACTAATAATTAAGATTATTTCTTTACTTCAACGTTATTTAGTAAACCTTGAATTCCAGTTGCTTTAACAATTTCAACTTTGACATTTTCAGCAATTTCTACTTCAACTTTGTCATTATCAATTATTCTTTCAACTGTTCCAGTTATACCACCTGATGTAATTACTTTATCACCTCTTTTTAATCCTTCGACCATTGTCTTGTGCTCTTTAACCTTTTTTTGCTGAGGTCTGATTAGAAAAAAATAAAAAATAACAAAAATTAAAATTAATGGGATAAACTGACCTATTCCTGAACCTTCCATAAAACTCCTTTATTTATGCAGATTATTTATACTACTTGAGATAGTAAAACAACTTTAATTAGATGAAATTTTTTCTAAATTATTCATGTATGGTCTTAGTTTTTCAGGAATAACTATTGAGCCATCACTTTGTTGGTAATTTTCCATAACAGCAATTAAAGTTCTTCCAACGGCTAATCCACTACCATTTAAGGTACCAACATGAAGAGTTTCTTTGTTATTATTTTTATACCTAGTTTTCATTCTAGTAGCTTGAAACGATGAACAAGACGAACATGATGATATTTCTCTATATTTATTTTCTGATGGTAACCAAACTTCAATATCATAAGTTTTTTCTGCACTAAAACCCATATCACCACTACATAAAATCATTTTTCTATAAGGCAACCCAAGATCATCTAAAATTCCTGTAGCACAATTAGTCATTCTTTCTAGTTCATCTAAACATTTGTCGATTTCAACAATACTAACTAATTCAACTTTATAAAACTGATGTTGTCTAATCATTCCTTTAGTATCTTTTCCATAACTACCAGCTTCTTTTCTAAAACAAGGAGTTGATGCAACAAATCTCATAGGTAATTGCTTCAAATCAACAATTTTATCTTTTACAATATTAGTTAAAATCACTTCTGCAGTTGGTATTAAAAATTTACGATCAGTATTTTCATCAAATTTAATTTCAAATTGATCATTTTCAAATTTAGGTAATTGACCGGTGCCATACATCGTATTTTCTGATGCTATAAGTGGAGGTGAAATTTCTTTATAACCATTGGTTAGAACATGTTTGTCTAACATAAAATTTGATAAGGCTCTTTCTAACAACGCTAATTTATCTTTAACAAATACAAATCTTGATCCAGTAGTTTTTGTGGCAAGATCAAAATCAAGCATATTGAGTTTTTCACCTAGTTCATAATGTGTCTTTGGTTTAAAATCAAAACTTGGAATATTTCCAGACTTGGAAATTTCAACGTTGTCATTTTCGTTGTCACCTATTGGAACATCTTTATGAGGTATATTTGGAATGTTAGATAAGATTTTATCTAATTCTGATTTGATTTGTTTTTGCTCATTTGTAATAGTTTCAAGTTCTTTTGATATTTCTTTTGATCTTTTAAATAAACTTTCATCTTTAGATTTAGAAATATCCTTTTTTTCACTCTCAAGAGCCTCTTTTTTTTGAATATATTTTCTATTCGTTTCGTCTAATTCTTTAATTTTATCAATATCGACATCAATATTTCGACTCTTTAATTGATTTTTAAAGTAATCAAAATCAGTTCGTATTTCTTTAATATTATGCATCTTCGTTTTCTAAATCTTTACGCTCAATAAATTTTACCGAAAAAATAGATAATTCATATAAGATTAATAACGGTACAGCTAAACCTATCTGTGTAATTGGATCTGGTGGTGTTAACAAAGCAGCAGCTGCAAAAATTAATACTACAACATATTTTCTTCTGGTTTTTAAAAAATGAGAATCAACAATTCCAACTCTTGCTAGTAAGCTTAAAACAACAGGTAGCTGAAAGCTTATTCCAAATGCAAAAATTAATTTCATAACTAAAGATAAATATTCGTTTACTTTTGCCTCTAGTTGTATGGGTAAATTTGTTGATAGTCCTGAACTTTCAAAAGATAAAAAGAACTTAATCGCAAGAGGCATTATTAAATAATAAACGAGCATTCCTCCTAAGAAAAATAAAATTGGAGTTAAAATTAAATATGGAAGAATTGCTATTTTTTCATGTTTATACAAACCTGGTGCAATAAATTTCCAAATTTGCATGAGTATAAATGGACATGTTACAAAAAAAGCCGCAAAGAAAGACACTTTTAAATAAGTTAAAAAGGTTTCTTGTAAAGCAGTAAATATTAATCGTCTTTCAATACCATCATCTCTAACTGCTTTTGCATAAGGCTCAACTAAAAAACCATAAAGATGTTCAGCGAATACATAACATCCAATAAAAAAGATTATTAAAAAAACGAAACTAAAAATCAGTCTTTTTCTAAGTTCCGCTAAGTGACTTACAAAGCCACCTTCTTGATCTTCGTTATGCATCTTGGTTTTCTTCTTTCTTATCCTTTTCCTTGAACTCTTTTTTTTGAATGCTGTTGTCCTCTATATCAATATTAGAAACTTCATTTTGAATATTATTTATATATTTTTTGGTTGTACCAATCCAAGAACCCACTTTTTTTAACATGATAGGAAAATCTTTTGGACCCAAAACAATTATAGCTATTGCCACAATTATTAAAATCTCAAACCAACCAATAGTAGGCATGTGATTTAATCTTTATTTTTAGTGTCTTGATTATTTTCGGAAATGTTTTTAGGTTCTGTGTCATCTGTAACATCAGATGCCATACCTTTTTTAAAGCTTTTAATACCTTTAGCAACATCACCCATTAAACTTGAAATTTTGCCTCTTCCAAAAAGCAAAACTACTAAGATAACAACAATTGCTATTTGCCAAATTCCTATGCTCATAGATGAGTTATAACCTGTTTAGAAATTTTTTAAAAGTGACTTTTTACTTATTATCATCTTCATTTAAAGTGCTGCTTAACATTTCATCAATATTTGAATAAATATCCTCTTTTTTTTCATCTTGTTTCTCTTTGTAGAATTTACCAGTACCAAATATCGCATTATCAACACTAGAAGTATCAATAAGTCCTGCTGCACCCAATTCATCAACGGTTGGCAAATCAGACAATTTTTGAAGATTAAAATGGCTCAAAAAATCTTCTGTTGTTACATATTGAATTGGCTTTCCAGGAACATCCTTTCGACCGCCTGGCTTAACCCAATTTAATTCCATTAAAATTTCTAGTGTATTTGTTCCAAACGCAACACCTCTAATCTCCTCTATTTCTGCTCTCGTAACTGGTTGATGATAAACAATTATTGCAAGGGTCTCAACAGCTGCTCTAGATAGCTTTTTTTCTACCGTTTTTTCTTGAGTCATCAAATTAGATAAATTTGGGGATGTTCTAAAAGACCATTTTTTTGAAATACAAACTAAATTTATTCCTCGATTAGAATATTCTAATTGAAGTTTTTCCAGTGATTTTTCAATATTAACTTTTTTGGATAACTTGCTTTCTATAGTTTCAACATCTAACGGTTCAGCTGCAGCAAAAATAATAGCTTCTATTTCCTTTTCAATTGGTGATATTTTTGTAGGAAAATTAACTACATTATCTTTTTTTTCTAAATTTTTTTTATTCATTAATTTTCTTTAATATAAATATTATCAAATAATTTATCTTGTTTTATTTTAAGGTTCCCCTCTTTCACTAATTCTAAAGATCCAGCAAAAATTCCTGCTTTTCCTGTTTTTTTAATTTTTTTTCCTGATCTGAAACTATTCGGAATTAAATCTTCTAGATTTTTCCAATCAACTAGCTTTCCAAAAAAATCTTTGATGGTTTTAATACCATCTTCAGTAGTGAATACAGGTAATTTTGGTATATTCATTCTTTGAAAATCTTTTGTCATTATTATAGAAGAATATGTTTTTAAAAGTTCAAATAAATTTAATTTATATTCAGCACTGTAAATAGATCTTATATTACCCTTCATCCCTCTAGTTCTTATTTCGCGTCCAAGTCTTTTTCTTTTTAACATTTGTTCAGACAACAAACGTATTAACTCAAGTTTTTTTAATTGAAGTTTTAATTTTTCAGCAACTTCTTGAACTTTAAATTCCTCTTCAGGTGTTCCTGGCAGTAGTAATTTAGATTTTAGGTAAGCTAACCAAGTAGCCATTAATAAGTATTCTGATGCCACTTCTAAATTAAGATCTTTTTTATTTGAAATATAATTATGAAATTGGTCAGCTAATTTAGTTATTGAAATCTCTTCAAGATTAACTTTTTGGGCTTTTGCTAAATCTAAAAGTACGTCTAAAGGTCCGTTATAATTTTCTACATCTACTTCAAATAATGGATTATCAGATTCGATCATTAGTGAACTTTAACTCAAATTCTTATAAAATTCTGATGTTTTTTTGATTATAAACGAGTTCACTTTAGGAGAATTTTCAGCAACAATAGACATTTCTTTCAAATTCCCATTACAATGTAATGCAATATTACAACCAGCCTTGAATGCTCTAATGGTATTTTCCTTAATTGAATACTTTAAACTTTTCATTGATAAATCATCTGAGATAAGCAAATTTTTAAATTTGATTTGATTTCTTATGATGTTAATTAATTTTTTAGAATGCGTGACAGTATTTTCTGGGTCAATTTTTTTGAATATTACATGTGCTGTCATTGCAAAAAGTGATTTTTTCAAATCAAAAGCTCTAAAATCATTCTTCTTAAGATAACCCAGACTTTTATTTACAATCGGTGTAAAATAATGGCTATCTGCTTTAGCTAATCCGTGACCAGGAATATGCTTAATAACTGTTCCAATTGAGTTTTTAGAAAAATATTTGATACATAAATCACCAATTTCAGAGACTATTTTTGGATTTCTTGAAAATGATCTATCACCAATAATATTTGAGCTACCCTTGTATCTTAAATCAAGAACTGGCAATGTATTAATATTAATGCCTAAGTGATTTAAAAGAAAACTTATTTTATCAATAAATAATTGGTAAGTAATACAAAACTCTTTTTTATTTTTAATAAAAGCTTTGCCAAAATATTCAGATGTAAAATTATCTAAAGAAATTATCTTATTCAATCTATTAACCCGGCCACCCTCTTGATCAATCATAATTGGATAATTATCATCTTTAAATATCTTCTTGATATGCGATGTTAGTTTTTTAATTTGATTAATATTATCTAAATTTCTTGAAAATAAGATTACACCCCATGGATTATGTTGTTTTAGAAAGTGGATTTCTTGATTAGTAAGTTTTTTACCCTTTATACCAGTTATAAAAGATTTTCGATTAATCATTTTTATCTAGCAATTCCCAAAAATAATATTTTTTCTTTTTTTGAGTTTGGGTATTTTTTACATATTCAATTATGTTTTGAGTATCGTCTTCTAAAATTGGTAACTCTTGTGAATACGTTTCAATTTTTTCATTTATACTTGCAAGTGAACGATAAGATTTTTTTTTATATGAATCAGAGAAATAATATTTTGCCGTAAAAAAAATAAATAAAGTAATTATCAATAAAAAAATTAAATATTTAACCTCTTTTAACATTACATTTTTTCAGGTGTTTCAACGCCAATTATATTCATGCCTGATCGAATGACATTCGAAATAGCTTTTAAAAAAACTAGTTTATCATCTGATATTTTTTTGTCTTCGCTGATAAATCTTTTTTCTGGCTTATCTTTTCCTAAATTCCAATATGAGTGAAACAGTGAGGCAAGTTCATATAAATATACAGGTATTCTGTGTGGCTCTAATTTTTTTGATGCAGCATCAATACATTTTGGCCATTCAGATATTTTCTTAAAAATCTTAATTTCATCAGGCGTGTATTCAAAATCTGATAGTGATATTTTTAAATTAACATTTAGATCAATATTTATATGGCGATACACTGAAGAAATTCTAGCGTAACAATATTGAACATAGTAAAGTGGATTTTCTTTTGATTTCTCTTTAACGTTATCAAAATCAAAATCCAATTCGACATCACTACTTCTATTAAGCATTATAAATCTAGTGGCATCTTTGCCAACTTCAGAAATTAAGTCATCAACTGTAATATAATCTCCCTTTCGTTTAGACATTTTAAAGGGCTTGTTATCTTTAATTAGTTTAACTAACTGACTTACCTTACAAATTAGTTTGTTTTTTGAATTGGATAATGCATCCACAGAGGATGTTATTCGTTTTATATATCCGGCGTGATCAGCACCTAAAATATTAATAAGATAATCATATTTACGATCTAGTTTATTTTTGTGATAGGCAACATCACTAGCGAAATATGTCCATGATCCATCTGATTTTTGTAAAGCTCTATCCTTATCATCACCAAAATCTGTAGATTTAAATAAAAGTTGTTCTCGCTCAATCCAATTTTGATCATTTTCACCCTTAGGAGCTTTAATTTTACCTTTATAGACATGATTATTTTCTGTTAAATAATCTATTACCTTTTCAACTTCTTTTGCTTCAACAAGGGATTTTTCACTTACAAAATTATCATGCTCTATTCCTAAGCTTTTTAAATTTTTTTTAATAAGATTTAGTGCCTCTGTTATAGATAATTTGGTTAATTCTATTGAAATCTTATCGTAATTTTCAAAATCGAGTTCATTATTTGCACTGATAATATTATTTGCAAAATCAACAAGATAATCTCCTGGATATAAATCTTCATTATCAATTGGAAATGGTTCATTAAATTTGATCTCTCTTATTCTTGCATAAACAGATTTGGTAAAATTGATTATTTGATTACCATAATCATTTACATAATATTCTTTTGTAACAACGTGCTTATTAAAAGATAATAGATTTGAGATGACATCACCTAATATAGCACCTCTACAGTGACCGACATGTAGAGGACCCGTTGGATTAGCTGATACAAATTCAACTAAATATTTATTTTTATCTTCTTTTTCATTTACACCGAACGTGTCTGGTATCTTAATTATATTATTTATAAAGTTTGTCCAAAAAGATGGTTTTAACTTTATGTTGATAAATCCAGGTTTAGCAATTGAAACATTATCTATATATTCATCCAGAGATTTTATCTTTTTAGATAAATTTTCAGCTAGATCAAAAGGCGGTTTATTATTTATTTTGGAAAGAACCATTGCAACATTTGTTGATATATCGCAATCAAATTTTTCTGGAGGGATTTCTGCATTAATTCCATCTAGAGATGAAGGCAAAATAATTTGACCTTCTTTATTAAGATCATTTAATAGAAGTTTAATTTTTTCTAGGTAATAATCAAAAATATTCATTTATTACTATTGTAAAGATTAATTGCATAACGATCAGTCATACCAGAAATAAAATCTGAAACTGTTCTGTATTTATTGTGTTTCAAATCTTGTTTCTCGATAAACTTTGAAGGTTTTCTAATTATCATATTAAATAATCGATTTATTATTTTTTTACCTTCATTATTCTTTTTTAATACTTCTTTATTATTATACATTTTAGTCCTAAGAAACGATCTTATCTCATTTTCTGATGATTTTATATTTTCAGAAAAATCTACTATTAATTTTTTTGAAAATCTCAAATTTTTATAATTTTTAATATTTAATTTAGTTAAATTATTTTTTGTATTTGAAATTAAATCCTTAATCATTAAATCAATAGAGTCTCTTATAATTTGATGAATTGCTATTTTATAATTTCTTTTATTAATTTTTTTTTTATATTTATTGTAAATATTTCTAAAAAAATCTATCTCAACTAATTCTTCTAATTTAAACAAATTAGCTTTGATACCATCTTGTATATCGTGATTATTATACGCAATATCATCTGAAATAGCGGCTATTTGAGCTTCTAAAGATGGATAGGTTTTAAAATTAATCTTGTTTTTAAATTTGTTTTTACCAATTAAAGTATTAACTAGTTTTAGATCCTCAACAGGTCCGTTATGCTTAAGTAGTCCCTCCAGAGTTTCAATTGTTAAATTAAGTCCTTTAAATTTTAGATATTTATTCTCTAAAAACATCACAATTCTTAATGTCTGTAAATTATGATCAAAACCACCATATGATGACATGCAATCGTTTAATGCATCTTCACCCGCGTGTCCGAAGGGAGTGTGGCCAAGATCATGAGCTAAACTTAAGGTTTCTGATAAATCATCATTTAAACCTAGGTAACTTGAAATTGATCTCGCTATTTGAGCAACCTCAATTGAATGTGTTATACGTGTTCTGTAATGGTCACCCTCAGTATTAACAAAAACCTGTGTTTTATGTTTTAATCTTCTAAATGATGCGCTGTGGATTATTCTATCTCTATCTCTTTGAAATGGAGTACGATATTTAGACAGTGGTTCTGGTACTAATCGACCACTACTGGTGAACATTCCAAGTTTAGAGTTATTATTCATCCTTTAAATTCAAAAATTAAACATTATATTACTAATATCAGTGTTGAATAATGATTAAAGAAATTAAATTTACCGATAAAGCCTTAAAACAAATCAATAGTTTACTAAGTAAAAAAGATGAAGGCTCTTTTTTTAGAATCGCTATTAAAGGTGGTGGTTGTTCAGGATTTCAATATGAATTTTCCTTTGAAAAAAATAAAAATGATGATGACTTAAGTTTTGAAAATATTTTAATCGATCAAACATCTGCAGATTTGTTGAAAGGTTCAGAAGTCGACTATGTCTCAGAGCTAATTGGCGAATCTTTTAAGATCACTAACCCACAAACCAAATCCTCATGTGGTTGTGGTGTATCGTTTTCACTTTAATGATCATTTCATCTTGGAATGTTAACTCTGTTAGGGCTCGTATTGAAAATATCAAAAGCTATCTCTTAAAATATAAACCAGACATCGTGATGATGCAGGAGATCAAAACTGAGGATATAAATTTCCCTTATGATGAATTTTCATCTATGGATTATGAAAGCCATGTTTTTGGTCAAAAAAGCTATAATGGTGTAGCGATAATTTCAAAACATAAGTTAAAAAACATAAGAACAGATTTAATTAAAGATAAATTAAAGCAATCAAGAATTATCTCAGCAGAAGTTGAATTCAAAAAGAAAGTTATTCAATTAATTAATATTTATACTCCAAATGGAAATCCCGTAGATACAGAAAAATATGATTATAAAAAAAACTGGCTTGATAGTTTAATTAAACAATTAAAAAATTTATCAAAAAAAAATGAAAATATTATTCTTGCGGGTGATTTCAATATAATACCTTCAGCTGAGGATGTTTATAATGTTAAGAGTTTTGAGGATGATGCTCTTTATCGATTAGAGATAAGAAAAAAGTTACGGGAAATGATTAATTTAGGCTTCAGTGATGTTTATAGACACTTTAATGAGGATAAAGAGGGTTATACATTTTGGGATTATATGAGGGGTGCTTGGCAAAAAAATAATGGAATGCGTATTGATCATTTTTTAGCTTCAAACTCAATTTTAGATAATATTAAAAGTGTGAATATCAATAAAGACCCAAGAGGAAGAGAAAAACCTTCTGATCACACTCCAATTGAGATTAAACTAGCTTAAAGACTTTATTTTATTTACCAGATCTTCGTTGATATTTCTTGGTCCTGTATCTTGTCTATTTTTGTGTCTTCTCTCACCAGGCAATCTAACATCACCCATAGACTTCATCTTTTCAAAAAATTCTTCGGCATGTTTTTGCCATTCAGTTCCTGATGTTTTATTTGGACAAATTGCTAGTATGAACTCACCTCCACTAGGTGGTCCACCATCATTATTATCTTTTGCAGCTGTCTCATAACTAAAATTATCTCCAACTAAGGCACCAGCTAACAATTCAACCATCATAGCTATAGCAGAACCTTTATACCCACCAAATGGTAACAATACACCACCATCAGCGATTTCTCCTGGATCAGTGGTTTCTTTACCTTCTTTTGTTAGTCCAGTTCCTAAAGGAACTTTATGCCCTTCTCGTTTTGCAACTTGAACCTCACCCATTGCCATAGATGCAGTTGCCATATCGTATACAACTGGAGTTTTTCCAGGTCTAGGCCAAGCAAATGAAATTGGGTTTGTACCAAATAAAGCTTTACTAGCACCGGCAGGAGCCACAGCAGGCTTGTAAGAAGTGCAAGCAAAAGCAACCAATCCATCTTCTGCTAATTTTTCTGTTTCAGGCCACATAGCAGCCATATGATGAGAATTGTTAATTGCTAAAACAGCTACACCATTTTCTTTGGCAGCTTTTGATAATTCTGGAAGACCTTTTGATAAGACTACTGGTGCAAGACAATTATTTCCTAAAACTTTAATAACAGATGGAGAGATTTTTTTAACTTCTGGTTTACCCTTACCATTTATTTTTCCGCTTTTTAAACCAGAAACATAAGCGGGTAATCTAAATAAACCATGAGATACAGATCCATCTCTTTCTGCATTTCTAATTAAATCTGCTAAAATTGATGCTGTCTCATCATCACAACCATTAGCTACTAAGGTCTTTTTAGCCAAATCATAAATCTCGTCTAAAGTTAAAGGAACATTAGCCATGTAACTATTAGATATTATTTATGTTTGCTTTTCAAATCTTTTTTTAAATCTTCGTGATCCCCTACTACTGTATGATATTTGCTTTTAGTGACATATTTTTCTAAGAATGGAACTGCAATCAAAGGTAAAAAGCCACCCAAAACAATTCCTATTGCTGCACTTTTTAAACTTGGATCAGCTAATGCAGCTATAAAATCTGCTATGATGTGTGCAAATACTATTCCAACAATTCCAGCAATAGCACCATTTGATACTATTTTTAAAAATCGATTGATACTCCAGCCAGAATAAAAACCAATTAATGGAATTAAGGTATGAATAAATCCAAATACAAATCCTCGATAAATATCATTACCTTCAATTATATCTTCTATGAAATGTAAAAATTCAGGTAATTCATGAGAGTGTCCTTCGGCAGCTTTAACAAAAGTTAGACTTAAAATATAAATGCTAAAAGTTAAAAAACTTATTTTTTTCATTAGTTACATCCCTTGCATGTTGTGATTATTTGCATAGAAAAATCATTTAAGTCGTAATTTTTAAGTGATTTCTTTTTAAGTATTTCGGTAAATAGATTTGATTTTAATTCTTCAGTATCACCACATTTTTTACAAATTGCTAAAGCAGTATTGTGGTCTTCTTCATGATCGTGATTGCAAAGAACAAATGTTTTATTGATAGAATTTTTGTGAATTCTTTCTTCTTCAATCAGTTTATCAAGCGCTCGATAAACCGTCATAGGTTGTGTCTTTTTAATTTTCTGCAACTTATCTAAAATCTCATAAGCAGTGAGGTTTTTTGATGATTTTTTAATAATATTAAAAACTATTTCTGTATTTGACATGTTATGTTATAACATAACATATTAATTGATCAAGTAAAAATATAATATTAATTTCACACACTAAATAAAAAAATTAG
>Ga0213864_10000565_pt1 | contig 16747 bp, 3 predicted proteins | sample PICome_5_FD_160078 | JGI IMG/M metagenome (GOLD analysis project Ga0213864, IMG submission 160078) | Coastal seawater microbial communities near Pivers Island, North Carolina, United States - PICO247 | ecosystem: Environmental > Aquatic > Marine > Coastal | place: USA: North Carolina | collected... | reverse complement strand
AAACTAAGTGTAAGAGAGATCTTGGTTATTTCATAGATGCAATTTCAACTGATATTTTAACCAGTGGAAACTCTTACTCACAAGACTTTATTCTCCAATACTTTAATAATGGTTCTATAACTGCTAATAGTATTGAAGGAGAAGAAGTAGAGTCAGTTTATGCATTTAATCAGGCTCGTGATTTAATGAAGTCGGCAATAACCAACAATTTAAATTATACTGATACTGGAATTACAACATCTTTCGGTGCTTCTTCCAATACAGATACTGCAGCATGTTCTGATGTACAATCTAATATTGATAACCTAGTTTCTATTATTACTTCTGCAATTAATAATGAAACTACTGCTAATTTTACTGCAACCAGAAATGTAGGTATTTTTGCAAATGTAGGAACTGCAAACAGTATTACTCCTGGTGGAGTTAAGTGTGCAAGAGATATTGGATTCTTCATTGACTCAGTTTCTACTGACGTATTTACTGGTGGTAATGTTTATTCAAGAGAGTTTATTCTTGAGTACTTCGATGATGGAACTGGTAATCCAATTGTAGAAGGACTGTACGGAGAAGAAACTCAATCATTCTATGGATTTGCTGGTGCTGGCGAACTGATGAAGGACGCAATAACTAACCAGTTAAATACTAAGAATCTAGGAATTTCTTCTGGTCCTGCTTCATATGGTGGAGTTGGTGGAGATATTGCTGTTCTTCCTTCTGGTAATGATCAATCTTGTGTTGATGTACAAGATAGTATTGATTCTCTTGTCGGAATTGTTACCTCTGTAGTAGCTTTAGGCCCAACTGCAACTGCTGCAGATGTAACTTCAGAAATTAATTATGGTTATTTTGTTTCTTCTCCTGCAGGAACTCCTGTTGCAGGATTTGGTACTACATCATCTCCTGGTGGATTCAAATGTGCAAGAGATCTTGGATTCTTTATCGATGCAATTTCAACTGACATATTCACTGCAGGTAATTATTATTCTGATGGATTTGCTCTTCAATATTTTGATAATGCATCTCCAATTATCAATGGACTTTTAGGAGAAGAAGGTCCTTCAGTCTTAGCATTTGAAAGTGCTAAAGAGTATATGAAGGATGCAGTAACTAATCAATTATTCAATAAAGATGTAGGTATTTCATCTGGTAAAGCATACTATGCTGGTGCAGGAAGTTCAGTTCCTGTACTAAGATCTGGAAATGAAAATGCTTGTTTGGATGTACAAGATAATATTGATTCTCTTGTTGGAATTGTTACAGTTGCTGTTGGTCTGGGAACTACTGGATTCTTACCAACTACAACTAATTCGTTAGATTTAGGAGAATTTAATCAGAGTGTTGGAGTAAGCACATTCTCACCAGGTGGTTATAAGTGCGGTAGAGATGTTGCATTCTTTATTGATGCAGTTTCAACTGACGTATTTACTGGTGGTAATAATTACGCTATAGGATTTATATCACAATACTTTGATCAAAATGGTGATCCAATTAGTGATGGATTATATGAAGAAGAAGGTCCATCATATAGTGCATTTGCCGCTGCTGGCGAATACATGAAGGATGCTATTACAAATCAACTTTATGTTAAGAATCTAGGAATTTCTTCTGGTCCTGCTTCATATGGTGGAGTTGGTGGAGATATTGCTGTTCTTCCTTCAGGAAATTATAATGCATGTTCAGATGTTCAAGATAACATTGATACCTTAGTTGGAATTGTAACTGCAGTTGTTGGTCTTGGCACCACTGCAACTACTGCAGATATAACTTCTGAAATCAATCTTGGATTCTTCTCACAATCTGGTGTTGGAACAACAAGTTCACCTGGTGGATTTAAGTGTGCAAGAGATCTTGGATTCCTTGTAGATGCAGTTTCTACTGACGTATTTACTGGTGGTAATAGTTATGCAAGAGAGTTTGTATTACAGTATTTTGATGGTGCAGGACTTCCAATTAGCAATGGTCTAGTTGGAGAAGAAGCACAATCACTTATTGCATTTGAAACTGCTTCTGATTATATGAAGAGAGCGGTAACCAATCAATTAAATGCTAAGGATGTAGGAATCTCTTCTGGTACAGCAACTTATGCTGGTGCTGGAACTTCAATTCCTGTACTCAAGTCTGGTAATCCAGAGGCATGTATTGATGTACAAGCAAATATTGAAAACTTAGTTGGTATTGTTACTGTTGCAGTTGGTCTTGGAACCACAACACAATTACCTTCTGGATCTAATCTCAAGTATGGAAACTTTGTAATCAATACTGATCCATTCACCAAGTTAACTCTAAACACAATTAGTCTTGGTACAACTTCACCTGGTGGAGTTAAGTGTGCAAGAGATCTTGGATACTTGGTTGATGCTGTTGCTGCAGATGTATTTACTGGTGGTAATAGTTACTCAGTTGATTTCTCTCTCTTCTACTTTGATGAGAATGGAAATCCAAGAGGTGATGCATTACTTGGTGAAGAAGCAGCATCTGTTGTATCATTCGGATACGCAGGAGAGTATGCTAAGAAAGCAATTACAAACCAACTTAATGTAAAGGATGTAGGTATTTCTTCAGGTAAGGCATATTATGCTGGTGCTGGAACTTCAATCCCTGTTCTTCTTTCAGGTAATTCTGAGTCTTGCCAAGATGTTCAAGATGAAATTGATAACCTAATCGGAATTACTACAACTGCTGTTGGTCTTGGTACAACTACAAGTCTACCTGTTGTAAATGATGGTTACTTCAATCAAGCAGGAATTGGAACAACAAGTTCACCTGGTGGATTTAAGTGTGCAAGAGATCTTGGATACTTACATGAAGCAGTTGCTGAAGATGTATGGACTGGTGGAAATAAGAACATTGTAGGATTTGCATATTCATACTTTGATGCAAATGGAAACCCAATTGCAGATGGATTACTTGGAGAAGAATCTGAATCTGTTACTGCATTCACTGCATTCGGAGATCTTGCAAGAGCAGCGGTTACTAACCAACTTAATGCTCAAGACCTAACAATTTCACCCGATTATGTTACTGGTGATAATAGAAGTCCAGAGTCTTGTGCTGATGTTCAAACACTGATTGAAAATACAGTTGGTATTGCAACTGTTGCGGTTGGTCTTGGAACTACTACATTCCTCCCAACAATTAATCCTGGATTTGATGAAAGAGATGATGAGCAATATAGATTCTTTGATTCTTATCGTCTAATTCAGCAGAATAGACAGGAAATTATCGATAGATCTATTGGTGAGATTGCTGTTAGTTATGATAATTATGATACATTCTTCTTCCCTGGAGATACTGAGGAAAATGGAAGATCCAGATACTATGATGCATATAGATTGATCCAAAAGAACAAGGAGGTAATTGTTGGTCTTGCATTCACCGATGCAGTAAATAACCCAGCATTCAATGCATTCAATTTTGGACAAGTAGAAGATAAGTGTAAGAGAGATACTGCTTTCTATATTGATGCAGTTTCACTTGATGTTCTTACTGGAGGAAATACTTATTCTAGAGAGTTTGTATTCCAGTATATCAATAACCCAGGTGGAAATGGATTATTGGGTGAAGAAGATGAGTCAATCTTTGTATTTGAAGCAGCAACTGGATACATGAAAAATGCAATCACTAACTCTTTAGTTGGTGCTGCATACTCAGACCTAACTGTTTCTGCTGGTGGAACTTACTTCAACGTAGGTTCTGATGTAACAAATACAGATTCTACCGCATGTCTCGATATTCAAGATAATTTAGATACTCTAACAGGAATCGTTACTGTTTCTATCGGTGCAGGAAATACATCATCTGTTCCTTCATTGACTCAGGGTTACTTCACTCAGTCTATTGGTATTGGCACTACAAATACCCCAGGTGGATACAAGTGTGCTAGAGATGTAGGATTCTTTGTTGATGCAGTTTCTACTGATGTCTTTATTGCAGGTAACAAGTATTCTCAAGAGTTTACTCTCCAATACTTTGATAATGGTGGAGCAATCTACATTGACGGTAATGAAGTTCAACCTACTATTTTTGGACTTATCGGTGCTGGTGAGTACATGAAGGATGCTCTTACTAATCAACTTTACAGAAAGGATGTTGGAATCTCTTCTGGTCCTGCATATTATGGTGGAGTTGGTGCTGGATTAACTGTCTTTATCTCAGGAAATCCAGATGCATGTATGGATGTTCAGGATGAAGTCGATACTCTAGTTGGAATTGTTACTGTTGTTCTTGGTGCAGGAAATACTTCTTCACTTGGTTCTATTCAGTATAACACTGGAATATTTGATAGATCTAGTGGAATTGGTACTACAGAAAATCCAGGTGGATATAAGTGTGCAAGAGACGTTGGATTCTTGGTTGATGCAGTTTCTACTGACGTATTTACTGGTGGTAATGTATACTCAAGAGGATTCTCTGAGCAATACTTCAACGCTGATGGAACTCCAATCAGAGGTGGATTATCTGGAGAAGAAGCACCTTCATTAACTGCATTTAGATATTCCAGTGACTTCCTCAAGCAGGCGATTACTAACCAATTATATGTCAAAGATCTAACCTTAACATCTGGACCATCTACTTATGGTGGTGCTGGTATAGTAACTTATACTGCTTCTGGTAACGCAGAAACTTGTGCAGATGTTCAAAGCAACATTGAGTCACTTGTTGGAATTATTACTACTATAATTGGTGCAGGAAATACTGCTGATCTATACAATGGATCAATTGGAATCAGCAGCGGATATTTCTATCAGATTCCTGGAGAATTCAATCAGACTGTTGGATTTGGAACTACTGCTGGAGATTTTGTTGGTCTTGGAACTACAAGTTCACCTGGTGGTTACAAGTGCGCTAGAGATATTGGATATCTTGTTGATGCTGTTTCTACTGATGTATTTGTTGGTGGAAATACATATTCAATTGAATTCTCTAAGCAATACTTTGATGAGAATGGAGATCCAATTGCCCCAGGTCTTGATGTAGAAAGAGATGAATCTGTAACTGCATTTAATTCTGCAGGTGATTATATGAAGAAGGCTCTTACAAACCAATTGTATGAAAAGGATCTAACATTGACATTTGGTCCTGCATACTATGGACAAAATACTCCGATTGTTGTTTACAATAAATCTGGAAATGCTGAAACATGTCAAGATGTTCAAGACTTTGTTGATAACAGAGTTGGAATTATCACTACTGTAATTGGAATTGGAACTCTAACTGAACTTGATAATTTTGCACCAAATGCAGGCAAATTCCTTGATAATGAAGGTAAGTGCAGAAGAGATATTGGTTACTTTGTTGATGCAGTTTCTAAGGATCTAGAAAACTTCACTAATAAAAATACAATCGAAGCAACTAATTATTACTTCGATGTATTTGGCGATCCAATTTCCGATGCTCTAATTGGAGAAGAAGTCGAAACTGTAACAGCATTTGAAGCATCTGCAAGTTATATGAAACTTGCAATCAATAATCAATTAAATGATAAGAACTTTGATCTTCTTGATGATGCTCTAGTTGGATCTAATAATGATCCTGATGCATGTCAAAATGTTAAGGATACTATTGATAATCTGATTGGTATTGCTACAGAAGCAATTATTTCTGGAACTGCTACTACGGTTGCAGTATCTGCAGCAAGTACATTCTTCACCGCAAATGTTGGTGCTGGTCCATTCCCTCACTACTATGTCTCTGGTGGAACTGTACAGATCAATGCAGTAAGACCATTTGATGGTCAGGTAATTGTAGTTGACAAACTATATTATCAACTTGATCAGATTAAGGTAACTAATGGTGGTAGTGGATACACTGAAACTCCAGAAGTAACTATAGGAAATCCAACCACTGATTGGGGTGTACCTGCTCAAGCAATTGCTAGTGTGGAAAATGGAAGAGTAGTTTCTGTTGAAGTTGTTTCAAGTGGTAGAGGATTTATTGTTCCTCCTGTAATTTCTATTGCACCACCAACATCTGGTGGAACTCCTGCAAGAATTACTCCAGAAATGTATCCAACATATTATACAGTTTCTAGAGCATCTAAACCAACTGCTGGAATAACCACAGTAACTTTAGATGCCCAGGTTCCTTATGAAGTGACAACTGGTATGGAAGTTTACTTCTATAAACAGTCTAGAGTTCTTGCTTCATCTCACGCATTTGAATATATTGGTTCAGGTATTGATGTTAAGAAAGCACTTCCTCAGAATGGTGGTGTTACTATTCCTGAGAATGAAACTGTGAATCTGAATGGTGGTCTGGTTGTATTCACCAGTACAGACCAGTCAGGAAACTTCAAGATCGGTGATGGTTTAGTTATTAACCAAAATACAGGAACAATTTCTGGAACATCTTATTCCAAGTCACTGTTCTCAACCCTAACCCCATTCATTCTAGCACTCGGAGGAGAGTAATCCATGGCATTAGCACTTAACGTATTTAAAACGGTAACAAATATTGTATCAACAGGTCAAGTAGGAATCTATACTGCTCCAGTAGGATATACTGGAGTAATACTCCTAGCACAAGCATCTAATGTTGGCGAAAATAGTCAAGACATTAGTGTTTCTCATAGAAGAACTAGAGCAGGTATCGCAGTAACAACAGAACTGTTTAATCAGTTCCCTATTCCTGGTAACGATTCTGCTAACCTACTTGCAGGTAAACTAGTTATGGAACAAGGTGATACTCTTTTAGTTAAGGGTAGTACAAATACAGACCTTAAGTTTATTGTTAGTGTTCTAGAAACTCTTAACTAATAAAGTAAAGTAAAATAAAAGAAAATAAATAGGTATAGTATTTCTATACCTATTTTTTTATGCCATCTAAAAAAGACGAAGAATTTGCATATATTAGTGAAGAAGATTATAAAACACTAATATCAGTTTATCAACAAAAAACATTTGATTTATTTAATCAAAATATTGCATTAGAAGCAAAGGCATCAAGTCTTAATTCATTAATCAAATCTTTAAATTCAACTATAGAAGAGATAACAGAACAAAAAGAAAAACTGACAAAGAAATCTTCAGCAAGAAGAACAAAAACATCTTCAATTGTAGAAGAAGATGAAAATGAAGAAACATTTAATTGAATAAATATTATTATTAGTTCTGATATATATCAGAATCTGCGGTATATACCAAAAATGCATAGGTTGACGCATGCCAAAATTTTTAAGTGACCGAAAACAAAAATTAAAAATTGGTATATCTTCTTATACCGATAATTCTACAGTACTAGAAGTAACTGGTAGAGTTGGTATAGGAACAACCGATGCAACCGCAGATTTATTTGTATCAGGAGATGCAATTGTAACTGGAGTAATAACTGCTTCAGAAATTAGTGTATCTAATAATATTGATGTACAGAACAATGTAATAGTTTCTGGATTTGTTACTGCAGCACAATATTATGGTGATGGATCTACTTTAGATAATATTTTATCTAATAAGATTGAAGTTGCTACTGGAGATGATGCAAGATATATTGGATTTTTGACTGCAACATCTGGAATAGTAACTTCATTTACTGTCGATAATTCTTTTGTTTTTATTCCAAGTACAAAGAATCTTGGAGTTGGACTTACTGATCCAGATAAAAAATTAACAGTGCAGGGCGATATTCGCTCTACGGGATTTGTTACTGCAACAGAACTTTATGGAGATCAAGTTATAGGAACCCCGACTGGAGGATTTCTTCCGGGCGCAGTTGGAATCGATACTAGTGATTATACAAAAGATTCTGTGAATGAAATTAATTTTATTCTTGGTAAGTTAGTGCCAAAACCACCAACTACAATATTTGATGTTGATTTTATATTAACTGGACTCACTGGTTTTGGTAAATTGTGTGCTGGATTTACTCCGACAAATAACACAAATGGTGATTTAACTCCATCAGCGGGGACTCAGTATTCCAGAAATACCGACAGCACTGTAACATCAGAATATATAACAGAATATGGCCCTGGAGATGCAGGCACAGTAACTGGATTTGTAAATTCTGTTGGAGTAGGAACTACTACACTATCTACAGGAGTTAATGATGGAACATATGGATCTCTTCAGATTGCAAATGATAAAGATGCATTCTTTTCAACAAGAAATACTGGAATTGCATCCGAATTTTATGAAGTATATGATGCAAGATTAGTCAATGCGCCTTGCCCGGATGGATTCAATAAAGCATTTATAGAACAAAATGCACTCCAAACAAAGAATGCATTTTGGTATGAAGACCCCAGCACTGTTGGCGCACCAATTTTAAGTGTAACTACACCTGTTACACCAACTTCTCCAAATTTAAATTATTCCTCTGGTGTACCACATTATACTCAAAATTCTGCAAATGGATTTACTTATGTAATTACATGCGAGAATGCTACTGGTGACATGTATTATCATGCTACAGACAACTTTTTGGCATCTAGTGGACAAACAACAGGATTTCAAAATGATGGTTCAAAAACATATACTAACTTTGGTGGAACTATTCCTCCTGTTCAAAATTTTGGTGTAGGTGTAGGGGTAACTTGTTTAATAACACAGATTCCAAGAGATTTGCATCAGACAATACTTTCAGGTTCTACAACTAAGTTTTCAAATTATACTGCAACTACTCCATATGGAAGTAATTCTATAAGGGCAAATGTCACTCAATCAATTAACATGATGGGGACAACTGCAAGAACTAACAAAATTGATGAAGACAATATTCTAGTCAATTTTTCTAATAATGCAAAAAGAGTCAATGCTGGATCTTCTGGGGACAATCCAACCCCAGTATATACAGCATTTTCTGCTTCAAATACTCCTGCAGTTTATGAAGCGATTGTGAGAGGTGCTGTTTTGCGTCATGATATTGAAGATTATTCTGATGGAACTTGGTTGCCAGTTGGTCCAGATTTTTCAGGTAGAACTTCTGGAAATGCTCAATATTTCCAAGTTGAAATTATTCAATCCGAAATATCTCAATTCAATATTTCTGTAACTGGATCTTATGCTGGATGTTGGGTTTGTATGCCAGATAATAGTAATTGGACAAGTTCATTATCTGGTGTAAATGGATGGGCCAATATGTTCATAGCATACAGAGGTGCTGGTGTTCCAACATCAGCAGAACCAGGATGTTCTTCTGGTGGTGTAATGACTGGATCTAGTGGAACATTTACATGTGTCTTTGGTACAGAATCATCTTCTAATGATTCTAATAATCGTATACTAATTCGTTGGAAATTGAACTCTGGGCAGTCAATAACTGCCATGTCATTCACGTCTACATAAGGTTAGGGGAAGTAAAGTAAGTGGCAGCATCTCAAGAACAAAAGGTTGATTATCTATTAAAGAAAATTGGTTATACCGCATCTAAAACGGGTATAGCAGAAGATTCCAGTCTTTCAGGAACTAAAAAAGCACCTTTTGCGGAAGCAATACCATCCCCATTAGTAGTACCAAATGATAGTATTTGGCCATATTCTTATGAAATTCCAGAGTCTCCCCCTGGAATAACAACAGGTGTTGTTGGAGTTTATTCTGCAACAAATGCACTAAGGATGACAGTAGATCCTACTGTTTCTGGGAATAGAGCATTTATAGGATTTCAAACACATAATGATCCAAGTTCAGGACTTCTTGGAGATTGGATTGATCCTCAATTCGGATCAAATTATGTCATTAAAATATACAAAGGAGATCCAGATAATGGAGGAGTCCAACTATCTGCTGCTGGTGCTGGATCTAATGACACTTGGTTTTTCGACTATTCTTCTGGCGTACTAAACTTTAATGGATCTGTAGTTCCTACTGGGGTTACAACTAATAATATTTACATTGTAGGTTATCGATATATTGGTATTAAAGGTGTTATTGCTGAAGGAGGTAATGCAACTTTAGGTCAGGTTATTGCTGGTATTCTTACTGCAGAAGCATTTTATACTGGATTTGACACATCTACTTCACTTGCAATAACAGAGACCTCTATTTTAGGTCCATCTAGTATTACTATTTCACCATTCGAAGATGGAACTGTTTTTATTGAAGGTGACTTGGAAGTTAAAGGAACCCCTTTGGAATTTACTGATGGTCAAGTTGGATTTTTCTCTGGTTCTAATGTAGTATTAACAGAAAGAAATCTTATACTTGCAGCAAATGAAGAAGATCCTTCACTACTAGATGGTGCTGGTGTTGGTGTTGGTTCTACTACAATAAGAAAAACATTTAATTATGAATATGATACCAACTCCTGGAATTCTTCAGTTGGTCTTGGTGTTGGCAATACTCATGCATATTATGTTGGAGTTAATACAGTATTAACTGCAACTACATTAGGATTTGGTATAACCGATTCCAATTTAAGAAATGTAAATCCAGGGATTATTTCTGACAGGCCAGAAGTATCTGCAGCAGCAACTGATTATATTTTATTCTATGATGTAACAGATGGTTTATTAAAAAAGGATACAATTCAGAATGCTGCACTGCAAGGTGTTCAGGGTAACCAAGGTGTTCAGGGTTTACAAGGACTTCAAGGTTTACAGGGTCTTCAGGGTCTTCAAGGTAATCAAGGTGCTTATGGTCCAGTAGCTGGTTCTGCAGGACAAGTTGTATATAAAGATTCCTTAAATGAACCTGCAGGTTCTGATAATTTTACTTTTGATGGCACTGATGCTTATATTGCAGGAATTGTAAGTGCATCTCAATTCCAGACTGGACTTGCTGGAACGGGAATTGTAATTACTCAAGATTCAATCACAGGTCCTTCTCAGATTACTATCGACCCTGCAGCAATTGGTGATAACACTGGTGCTGTTAGAATTCGTGGAGATTTAATTGTAGATGGTGATGAAATTACAGTCACTGTTGGTGAAGTTAATATCAATGACTTTAGAATTGGTGTTGCTAGAAGCGCGTATACAAATACACTTCTTGATGGTGCAGGAATTGGTATAGGATCTACTGGTATTGAGAAATTAATTATATGGGAAAATAATACAGAATCGATAAAAATTACAGAAAATATTAATATACCAAGTGGCAAAACTTATAAAATCAATAGTCTTGAAGTACTTAGTTCTACAACTTTAGGATCTGGTGTAACTAATTCTAGTATAATAAATGTATCTCCAGGGTTAATTTCACAAAAAGATGAATTAACTGAGGGGAATGCTGAAGCAGGAGATTATATATTAGTATATGATGTTAGTACATCAACTTTAAAAAAAGCAACCATTCAGAATGCAGCTTTACAGGGCATTCAAGGTTTACAAGGAAATCAAGGTTTACAAGGACTTCAAGGTCTTCAAGGTAACCAAGGAAATCAGGGTAATCAAGGTCTTCAGGGTAACCAAGGAAATCAAGGTTTACAAGGTCTCCAAGGTCTTCAGGGTAATCAAGGACTTCAAGGAAATCAAGGAAACCAGGGTCTACAAGGAGTAGGGTCTCAAGGTGTTCAAGGTCTTCAGGGATTAAGTAATCAAGGTGTTCAGGGAAATCAAGGAAACCAGGGTAACCAAGGATTGCAGGGTGGAATTGGTGATAGGGGTGGTGTAAGATATGAATTCGTTTCTTCAACCTCAAATTCTGATCCAGGAAATGGAAATTTTGCTTATAATAACTCCGATATAACACAAGTAAGTCAAATTTATATTGATAATTTAGATGATCTTAATAACGATCAAACTAATTGGTATGAAACATGGGATGATACTGAGTTTGATGATAGGGGATATCTATACTTTGTTTCCGCAGATAGTTTATCAGGAACTGATGTAAACATTTTTAGAGTAAATGGTGCTGTTTCTGATGCTTCCGGTTATTACATAATTCCAGTAGATCACATTTCTGGTACTATTCCAGATTCTGGAGATATTTTATCAGTATTCTTTGTTAGAACTGGATCTCAGGGTGTACAAGGAAACCAAGGTAACCAAGGTAACCAAGGTAACCAAGGTAATCAGGGTAATCAAGGTCTCCAAGGTCTCCAAGGTCGTCAAGGTAACCAAGGTAACCAAGGAAATCAAGGTCTCCAAGGTCTCCAAGGAAATCAAGGTCTCCAAGGAAATCAGGGCAATCAAGGTAATCAGGGTTTACAGGGTCTCCAAGGTAACCAAGGTAATCAGGGTCTCCAAGGAAATCAAGGAAACCAAGGCCTACAAGGACTTCAAGGTAATCAAGGAAACCAAGGTAATCAGGGTCTACAAGGTCTCCAAGGTAACCAAGGTAATCAGGGTCTCCAAGGAAATCAAGGAAACCAAGGCCTACAAGGACTTCAAGGTAATCAAGGACTTCAAGGCAATCAAGGCAACCAAGGAAATCAAGGTCTACAAGGTCTTCAAGGAAACCAAGGACTTCAAGGTAACCAAGGACGCCAAGGAAACCAAGGTCTACAAGGTCTACAAGGAAACCAAGGTCTACAAGGTCTCCAAGGAAACCAAGGTCTACAAGGTCTCCAAGGTTTACAAGGACTTCAAGGTGTAAGTGGAAATCGTGGTGGCGTACCATACAATTTTAGTACCACAGTTACAGATTCAGATCCTGGACAGGGTTTAATTCGTTATAATAATACAGATATAACTTTAGTAAATGAACTTTATATTGATGATCTTGATGCTTTAGGAAATAATCAAGGTGGTTGGTATGATACTTGGGATGACACTCAATTTAGTGATAGAGGATATCTTTATATTGTTTCTGCAGATGTTCAGAATACAATAATAAACATATTCAGAACAAAGTCTCCAATTACTGTTGGTTCTGGTTATCATAAAATTCCTGTAGATTATATTTCAGGTGAATTGCCAAATAATTCTGATGCATTGGCATTACTCTTTACAAAATCGGGTGTACAAGGAGTACAGGGTATCCAAGGTAATCAAGGACGCCAAGGAAATCAAGGTAATCAGGGTCTCCAAGGAAACCAAGGTAACCAAGGTCTCCAAGGAAATCAAGGTAACCAAGGTCTCCAAGGAAATCAAGGTAATCAGGGTCTTCAAGGTCTACAAGGAAATCAAGGTCTTCAAGGTAATCAAGGTAATCAAGGTCTCCAAGGTCTGCAGGGAAATCAAGGTAATCAAGGTAATCAAGGTCTCCAAGGACTCCAAGGTAACCAAGGTCTCCAAGGCCTCCAAGGTAATCAAGGAAACCAAGGAAATCAAGGAAACCAGGGTCTCCAAGGAAACCAGGGTCTCCAGGGTCTCCAGGGTCTCCAAGGTGTTCAGGGAGTTGATGGAGTAAGTGCTGGAAATACTTTTGAATATCTATTCAGTACTACAATATCCAGAGCAGATCCTGGAAGTGGTTATGTAAGATTTAATAACGCCACAATAGAAAATTCGGATGAAATTTATATTGATCATTTTGATAAAGATGGAATTGATTTGAGTGAATTTTTTACTCTAATTAATGAGTATGGATCACCCGGAAATAAGGGATTTATTAAAATTCAGTCTATAGGAAATGCATCTAATTTTTATGTTTTTGTTGTCAAATCTTTTACAGAGGAATCTGCTGGATCTTCTGGATGGAGTTCTTTAGAAATAGGAAATCCAATAACTACTGGAAGTGGATTTAATAATAATGAAGAACTTTATATTAGTTTTGGATTAGCAGGTATCCAAGGTCTTCAAGGTCTTCAAGGAAATCAAGGTAACCAGGGTAACCAGGGTAACCAAGGAAACCAAGGTCTACAAGGTCTCCAAGGAAATCAAGGACTCCAAGGTAATCAAGGCAACCAGGGTAATCAAGGAAACCAGGGTCTCCAAGGCAATCAAGGAAACCAAGGTCTACAAGGAAACCAAGGAAGCCAAGGTAACCAGGGTAATCAAGGTCTTCAAGGTCTTCAAGGAAACCAAGGTCTTCAAGGTCTTCAAGGAAACCAAGGTCTCCAAGGAAATCAAGGACGCCAAGGTAACCAAGGAAACCAAGGTCTTCAAGGTCTTCAAGGAAACCAAGGTCTCCAAGGAAATCAAGGGAACCAAGGTCTCCAAGGAAATCAAGGACGCCAAGGTAACCAAGGAAACCAAGGTCTCCAAGGCAATCAAGGAAATCAAGGACTTCAAGGTAACCAAGGACGCCAAGGAAACCAAGGAAACCAGGGTAACCAAGGACTTCAAGGTAACCAAGGAAACCAAGGTAACCAGGGTCTCCAAGGTAATATTGGAAATCGTGGAGGAATTTCTTATTTATTTGATGTTGCTGTTGCTAATGAAGATCCAGGCAATGGTCAGATTAGGTATAATGCAGTAGTAATATCAAATGTATCTTCAATTTATATTGATGATTTAGATGATCTAGGAAATGATCAAAGTAATTGGTATGAAACATGGGACGATACTCAATTTAGTGATAAAGGATATCTTTACATAATTTCAGCACAAGCAGAAGAAAATACTGTTAACGTATTTAAAGTAGTTGGATCAGTAACTGATGGTGGTGGATATTATTCTGTTCCTGTTGAATACATTTCTGGTAGTAGACCTTCAAATTCATCAAGATTAGTAGTATCTTTCTCAAGATCTGGTGCTCAGGGTGTTCAGGGTCTCCAAGGTAATCAGGGAAACCAGGGAAATCAGGGTCTACAAGGAAACCAAGGAAACCAGGGAAATCAGGGTCTACAAGGAAACCAAGGACGCCAAGGTAATCAGGGTCTACAAGGTCTTCAAGGAAATCAAGGTAATCAGGGTAACCAAGGTAATCAGGGTCTACAAGGTCTTCAAGGAAATCAAGGACTCCAAGGAAATCAAGGACGCCAAGGAAATCAAGGCAACCAAGGTAATCAAGGACTCCAAGGAAATCAAGGACGCCAAGGTAACCAAGGAAACCAGGGTAACCAGGGTAACCAGGGTCTACAAGGTCTTCAAGGAAACCAGGGTCTCCAAGGAAATCAAGGACGCCAAGGTAACCAAGGTAATCAGGGTAATCAAGGAAACCAGGGTCTCCAAGGAAATCAAGGTCTTCAAGGTACATTAGGTGATAGAGGTGGTATTCCTTATGATTTCGATATTAGTACTCTTCCAGGTTCTGGTGGCGAAGGAAAATTAAGATTTAATAATGCAAATGCATCCTTAATAACTGCAATGTATTTCGATGATACCGATAGTTTCGGTATCAATCAAGGTGCTTGGTATGAAACTTGGGATGATACTCAACTAAATGATGGTCTCAATAGAGGATATATTTACATAACATCTATTGATGCAGCTACAAATGTTACAGCAGTATTTTATGTTGATGGTGATATAACAAATAATACAACTTACTATACAGTTCCTGTCACATATTTAACTGGAACAATACCATCAAATGGGCAGGGAGTAACTGTATTCTTTACTAAATCTGGTGTTCAAGGTGTCCAGGGTCTCCAAGGTAATCAAGGCAACCAAGGCAACCAAGGAAACCAAGGTAATCAAGGAAACCAGGGTAATCAAGGACTCCAAGGAAACCAAGGACGCCAGGGTAACCAGGGTAATCAAGGTCTCCAAGGAAATCAAGGAAATCAAGGTAACCAAGGTCTCCAAGGTAATCAAGGTCTCCAAGGAAATCAAGGTAACCAAGGTAATCAAGGACGCCAGGGTAACCAAGGAAACCAAGGAAACCAGGGTCTCCAAGGTAATCAAGGACGCCAGGGTAACCAAGGTAATCAAGGAAACCAGGGTCTCCAAGGCAACCAAGGCAACCAAGGCAACCAAGGCAACCAAGGTTTACAAGGAATGCTTGGAGATCGTGGTGGAATTCCTTATCTTTTTGACACTTCAACAACTGCTGGATCTGGGGGTCAGGGAAGATTAAGATTTAATAGCACTACAATTTCAAGTGTAAATCAAATGTATTTTGATGATACCGATAGTTTTGGTATCAGTCAGGGTGCATGGTATCAGACTTGGGATGACACTGCTATAGTCAGTGGATTAAATAAGGGATATATTTACATAACATCGGCAGATAGTTCTACAAATGTATCTGCAGTATTTTTTGTTAGAGATTCTATAGTAAATAATGGAACTTATTATAGTGTTCCAGTAACACATCTTACTGGTTCATTACCATCTAATGGACAAGAACTAACAGTATTCTTCACTAAATCTGGTATCCAAGGAGTTCAAGGAAACCAAGGTAACCAAGGTAACCAAGGAAACCAAGGTAACCAAGGTCTACAAGGAAACCAAGGACGCCAGGGTAACCAAGGAAATCAAGGTAACCAAGGTCTACAAGGAAATCAAGGACGCCAAGGTAACCAGGGTAATCAAGGTAACCAAGGAAATCAAGGGAACCAAGGTCTCCAAGGTCTACAAGGAAACCAAGGACGCCAGGGTAACCAGGGTAACCAGGGTAATCAGGGTAATCAGGGTCTACAAGGTCTCCAAGGAAACCAAGGTAACCAGGGTAATCAAGGTAATCAAGGACGCCAGGGTAACCAAGGAAACCAAGGAAACCAAGGTCTCCAAGGAAACCAAGGACGCCAAGGTAACCAGGGTAATCAAGGTAACCAAGGAAATCAAGGGAACCAAGGTCTACAAGGAAATCAAGGACGCCAAGGTAACCAGGGTAATCAAGGTAACCAAGGAAATCAAGGAAACCAAGGTCTACAAGGAAATCAAGGACTTCTTGGAGATCGTGGAGGAATTCCTTATAAATTCTATACTTCAACTTCAGCAGGAACAAGCGGTGCAGGAAGTATAAGATTTAATAGTACAAATACGGCATCAATATCACAACTTTATATTGACGATACTGATTTATTTGGAAATATTCAA
>Ga0213864_10000562_pt1 | contig 16805 bp, 11 predicted proteins | sample PICome_5_FD_160078 | JGI IMG/M metagenome (GOLD analysis project Ga0213864, IMG submission 160078) | Coastal seawater microbial communities near Pivers Island, North Carolina, United States - PICO247 | ecosystem: Environmental > Aquatic > Marine > Coastal | place: USA: North Carolina... | reverse complement strand
CGCTGCGCCACCAGCCGAGCGCGTGGCACGCATCGCAGCCAGAGCCAAGATCGACCGCGCCTGATGGACATGCGGCTAGGCATCGAGCCGCTGCACGTGATCGAGCGACGGCACATCGAAAAGGCTATTGCCGCGTGTGGCGGCAAGGTTCCCTACGCCGCCGAACTGCTGGCTATTGGGCGCGCCACGATCTACCGGAAGATGTCCGATTGGCGCAGTGGGACGCTTAGCAAGCAGCGAAATGGCCTGCTGAAGCGACGCGAAGAGCGGGACTGGTCTCGCGTTGAGCCGCACCCGGACGGGCCACTCAAACGTCGGCGACGATGCGAAGAGCAGATCGAGCTTCACGGCGGCAATCTCAGTGAGGCCGCTGGAGCGATGGGCGTGAGGCTAACGCGCCTCCAATACAGCATGGGTGTCTGGCACCGTGACAACGAGGTGCTGATTCGTTCGAAGGCCAAAATCGAAGGCATCAGCGAAGATGAGATCGAGGTGATGTTGCGCCGGAGGTCGATGGAAGAGCACGCGCAACGCTGTGGCTTCTGCGAGAACACGGGCTACAAGATGATCGACGAGGCGTGCGCCCTAGTGGGCCTGCGCCGTTACCGCCACTGGCTATTCCTACGCGCCTGATGGACATGCAATTGAACATCGAACCGATGCACGTCGTCGAGAGGCGATGCATCATGGATGCGATGGAGCAGTGCAACTGGCGCGTCCGCGACGCCGCCATAGAGCTGCAGATCGGCAAGGCGAAGCTGTATCGCAGGCTGCATGAATACACCGGCGGCGACCTGAAGAAGCTGCGCGCGTTGGCCAAGCAGCAATATCGCGAAGACGATGACGCCAAGTATGGCTGGTCTAAGATGCAGAAGCCGCCCGGCGGCGCGCTGCGACATCGCCGCAGGGTCGAGGCTACCATCGAGCAATGCGGCGGCTGCATGTGGGATGCCGCGAAGACACTTGGCGTCACGCGCGAAAAGATGGGCTGGTCCATGACGAAGTGGCACCGCGAAAACGAGGCGCTGATTCGCAGCAGGGCGGGCGCAGAAGGCGTCAGCGAAGACGAGATCGAGGTGATGCTACGGCGTCGCACGATGGAGGAGCACGCCGAGCGAAACGGCTTCTGCATCATGACGGGTTACAAGATGATCGACGAGGCGTGTGCCATCTTCGGCCTGCGCCGTTACCGGCGCTGGCCATTCCTATGCGTGGACTGAACGTAGTTGTCTGGTCGGCACTGCTGACCTTGTGCTTTCTCTTCTGGTCGGCGGTCGCTGGCTGCGTGCTGCAAGATCCGGCAACCGACCCGGAGGCAGTCGTAACGCCGGACCCGCCGATTGATTCGGACGAGCGCCCGATAGATTCGGACGAGTTACCGCAGGTGTTCCCGGAGCTTGTCAAGAAGGCCCTGACGCGGGAGGACTTCGATCTGACGCTGATGGCTCGCGCCAGCCGGGAGGCCAGCTACTTGCCGGACCAGTTCGCCACGGTCAACATCCGGCACATGCCGCAGTTGGCGGACGTGGAGGGCGGGCTGCCGCTGGTGATGACGCCGACGACGAAGCCAAAGATCGGCGAGGAGTTCTTCATCTTTTGGGTCACGCGCCCGATCGGCAACTACCCGCAGAGCGTGGTGGACAGCTACGACCCGGCCAAGCGCGTGCCGCCCAACCACTGGACGCTGCCTGCGCTGGAAACGCACCGCCCGTCTTACCGTCCTGACCGCGCGACGGCGCTGCTGATCACACTGCAAGAGCCGGGTGAGCCGTGGCTGATCCCAGGCGGCAAGGGCGCGATGCAGCAGGTGCCGCCGGATTACATCCTGATCCCGACGCGCATCGAGGAGCCTGCCCGCATCGAGCGGCACAACCGGCCCGGCGTGCAGTTTGAGTTCGTGCAGAACGAGCACGGCAAGATCCTGCTGAGGATGGTTGCGCCGCAGGGCCTGGGCGGGCTGCAGGTCTGGTGCCAGTTGCTGGTCGAGGACCGGCGCGTGCCTGCTGGGTTCGTGACGACTCCGATGGTGGAATTGAACATCGGCAGCAAGTAACCGCGACGCAATAGCGTCCACCCCGTAATCCGAGTGGCGGCAATGGGTTACGGGGCTGTGCCCTGCGTTATTAGCGGGCTGTTACGTTTTTGCGGAATGCGTCAGCGCCATGATGGTGGATAACGTCGTGGGTATTCGGTAGAGCGCAAAAAAGGCGCTTCCGCTGCGCCGTAATTTGTTATCTTCCCGGGCGTGAGCCAACACGTTTCGGATGAGTTGATCGACCTAGATGCGGCAGAGCGATCTGACCGTATCCGGGGTCGTATTAACGAGCATCGCGAAGACCTGCGTTGGCTCATGGGGACGCAGAGTGGCCGCCGCATCGTTTGGCGGTGGCTTCAGGAGATGCGTGTCTTCTCGCCTGTGGTTGACACGAACGGCCTAGCGCAGAGCCACAAGGCTGGCGCTCAGGCTGTGGGCATGAAGATCACCGCAGACCTTCTGGATGCGTGCCCCGACCAGTTCACCTTGATGCTCAAGGAATCCCGTGTCAGAGACGCAAACAGAAACTCCCGAAACTAATAACGAGGGGCAAGTTGCTGAGTCTTTGCTGACCGGCCAAGAGGTCGATCAGCAACCGCAAGAGCAGCAGCCGCAGGAAGCTCCTGTTGAACAGGAACAACCGGCGGAAGCCAGCGAACCCGAGGGTGCGCCCGAGACATACGAGTTCAAAGCCTCAGAGGGCGGCGATCTCGATGTGGACTCGGGTGCGGTGCAAGCATTCTCGGAAGTCGCAAAGGAACTCAACCTGACTCAAGAGCAGGCCCAATCAGTGCTCGACAAGGTCGCCCCGGCGCTGAAGCAGCAGAACGAGGAATACATCAACACTCTTCGTTCCGAGTGGGTTGAGTCCGTCAAAGCCGATCCTGAGATCGGTGGAGATCAACTTCAGGAAAACCTGGGCAAAGCTGTGCGCGTCCTCGACGCCTTCGGCACGCCCGAACTGAAGTCGCTGCTAGGGGAGACAGGTCTTGGCGATAACCCGGAGATCATCCGGTTCCTCGTCAGGGCGCACCAAGACATCGGTGAGGATCGGTTCCTTACTGGTAGTCAATCGGACAAAGAGCAGTCGTTCTCTGCCCGAGATTTCTACAACAACTCAAAGATGAACTGAGGAGTTCTAACCCATGGTTGTTAGCGCAACTACCCACCCGACGCTGCTCGATTACACGAAGCGTCAAGACCCTGACAAGAGCATCGCGACTATCGTCGAGACGCTCGCCCAAACCAACGAAGTCCTTGAGGACATGGTCCACCTTGAGGGTAACCTTGAGACCGGCCACCGCACCACGATCCGCTCGGGTCTCCCGGCTCCGACGTGGCGCAAGCTTTACGGCGGCGTCCAGCCGACCAAGAGCGAGACCGTCCAGGTGACGGACACCATCGGCATGATGGAAGCCTACGCCGAAGTGGACAAGCAACTTGCCGATCTGAACGGCAACACCGCTGCGTTCCGCCTTTCGGAGGACATGGCCCACATCGAAGGCATGAACCAGGAGTTCACCCGCACGCTGTTCTACGGCGACGAAGGCACGGATGTCGAAGAGTTCACGGGCTTCCGCGCTCGCTTTGACGACACCAGCGCCGAAAACGCCACCAACATTCTCGACGGCGAAGACTACGGCGGGGCTGCTCTGGGCACCAACAACAACGCAAGCATCTGGCTTGTCGTCTGGGGTCCGAACACCTGTCACGGCATCTACTCCAAGGGCAGCCAGATGGGCCTGTCCAAGGAAGACAAGGGTCAGGTCACCATCGAGAACGTCACTGGCACGACCAGCGGCGGTCGCATGGAAGCCTACCGCACGCACTACAAGTGGTGCTGCGGCCTAAGCGTCCGCGACTGGCGTTACGTCGTTCGGATGCAGTTCAAGCAGAGCGACATCACTGGGAACACTTACCCGGTTGACCTTGTCGAGATGATGGCTGACGCCTGCGAACTGGTGCCCAGCCTGAGCATGGGTCGCGCTTCGTTCTACTGCAACCGCTCGACGAAGCAGTACCTGCGCCGTCAGTTTGTTGAAAAGGTCAAGAACTCGACGCTTGGCATGGACGAGATCGGCGGCAAGAGCACGCTGGTCTTTGATGGCATCCCGATCCGCAAGGTTGACGCGCTGATCGAAACCGAATCGGCTGTGAGCTAACAGGAGGACACACACATGTTTATCGACTCAGAACTTGAGTTCTGCGACGGCGAGACGCTGTCTGGAACTGGAATCGCCGTAAAGAAAGGTGACCACATTGACCTGAACGCGACCTCGGATTTGACCGAGCACGATCTGGGTTCGGGTGAGCCGCTTTACCTCGTTTTGAACGTCACGACTGCTTTTAGCGGTGGAACGAGCGTCAAGATCGACCTTCGGAGTGGCGATGCCGATACATTGACGGGTGGTGGGGGCACTTTTGACATCCACTACACTACCGGCACTATTGTAGCCGCTGATTACGGCGATTTGACTGGCCGTACGATCATTGCTCTGCCGAAGAATGTGTTTAAGTATCGTCAGTATCTGGGCATCTTCGTGTCCACGTCTGGCGCGGTGACGGGTGGGGTGGCCGACGCTTTCCTTACCAAGGATGTGTCCAACTGGACCTCGACCGCAACCCGCGTCCCGGCTACTGACCCCGCTAGCTAATGCGAGTCAGAGCCAAGAATCGTGGCATCTACGGACCCCGGCGTTGGCAGCCGGGGATGGAGTTTGACCTGAGTGACCCTCGTCAGTTCAACGCCTCTTGGATGGAGGAAGTTGAGCCGCCGAAGGCCCAGGTCAAGCGAGGACCGGGACGCCCGAAGAAGCAGCCGAAGGAAACTAAGCCTTCGGTTGAGGATCAGGCGGAAGTCTGAGCCACATAGTGCGGGGGTTGCAGCCGCCGCCCCCGCGCTATACCTGACGGCGGCTACTTGAGGTAAGCCCGTGGCCGTCAGAAAGTTCATCCTCGTTGCCGGACAGAGCAACGCGACTGAGGTTGCTCCTTCCCAAGACTGGGAAGACCTGAACTCCTATCTCTCTCTTAGGAGTCCCCAGAATGCGTCGAACACCGTTCCGCAGTTCGGGTCGGGCACCTACGACGACGTTATTCAGATGCCTTACACCTTTGACGGTGGTCCTCAGACCGGCGTTAACGGTGATGGAACGAGTGCTGGAAGCTGGCAGAGGGCGAACGTCTTGGGCAAAGCGTCCCAAGCGATCCGCTACCTGACGTTTTACGACCCGTGCGCTAGCCAACTGGCGCTGCGATCCAGCCACGGCATCGCATCGACGTATCCAGGCACGGCCAAGATCCTGGCAGGCTCGACTCCAACGACTCTGAAGACCAGCGTCCGTTGGACAGATGATCCAGTCAACATCAAGATCACGCGCCAGCGAACAGGGGAAGATCACACGATCCAGTCAGGCTGGAGTGCGTCTACGAACGAGATCACGATTAGTCCGCCGATGGTTCCTGCTCCCGAAGTAGGAGAGCAGTTTACCTACGAGGTGCAGATTGCTTCTGCAAGCACTGCTGGCAAGTTGGTGTTCTGCAACCAGTTTGGCGGGAGTAACTTTACGACTGCGTTCGAGGGTGGCTTGACAGGCGCGGACAGTAACGGGGGCATCAGCCTAGACAGCACGGTTCAGGCGGGCCACGGCAGTTACATCAGCCAGATTCGCCAAGCCAACGGAACTGCTTTGTCCGCTCGGGTCGTGTGCCCCAACCGGCTGCTCAAGGTTGGCGATGCTGTGCGGTTTACGGCCAACGGCGCAATCGGCGTTTCTGCTATCGAGGACATCTCGGTAGGCACGGACTACTACGTGGTCCGAAAGGGCGATTTCAACGAAACTGTTAACGCGCCATCTAGTGCCTGGGACGCAACGAACAACGCCATCCAGCTTGCTCACGGCCTAGGCCACCATGAAACCGTTACTCTTACCGGGCAGCCTTCGGGCCTTGAGGCGGGCACTGCGTATGTTGTCGAAACCGAGTTAACCCTAACTGGTAGTTGGGCGACCGGAGGCGGCGCAAGTAGCAACTCGACGATCACCCTGACTGATCACGACTTGGTCGATGGCAACAGGGTCGTGTTTAGCTACGGCAGTTTTATGCCGCCCAGCGGGCCAACGGTTGGTGAGACAGCGTATTACGTCAAGAAGCTCACTGACGACACCTTCCAGTTGTATGAGAATGCCAACCTAACAGATGACTTGGTGACGTGGGATGACCATTCCGATGGGACATCCACGATGGTTTTGTGCGACAGCTTCCGCCTCACCACAGATTACAGCGGCACGCGGGCGACGTTTAGTGCTGCCACTTCCAATGTCACCATCACGCGGATCGACTCGCACGCCACGGTTTACATCTCGGAAAATGTTGGCGGCGAAGAGATCACGGCAAACGGCAGTTCTGGCAGCGCGGCTAGTGCTGACCGTCTTCGACTCAGCATTCAGCCGACTTTCCGAGGCAGCCTTGCTGGTATGCAAGCGCGGTGCGTCTCTGGAACTGCGGCTAACGTCGGCTTGACCAGAAACCTGGGCGACGTTTACTACGACTCGTCCACTGACAACGCCGTAGTGCGTTGCGATGACTGGCCTCAACTGCCCCAGCCGGGAGACAAGTTTGTCATCGAGGTCCAGAACCAAGCAGCCGAGTTCCACAAGTGGGCGATGTGGCTGCCGTGGTGCCCGTTCGAGGGGTCAGCAGGCTATGCCAGCCTGTGGAACGTCTACAATCCGTATTTCCCATCTACAGCCCCTACGGACACTCTAGAAATCCTGCTGGTTCAAAACCAGCCGATCAGTTCTTGGTCGTCTGTGTATCCGCAGGTCAATCAGAAGTGGCGTTTTTACTCTAAAACTGTTCCCTTGGGGGGGCTGACCGCAGGCCGAGATTACTACATCCACAGCGCCGCACTATCTGTGGGAGGCTACAAGGTCACCCTCAAAGAAAATTACGACGACACGGAGGCTATCGAGGGCAGCATCCCTTCTTCGACCCTAACTCTGAACGACACGGCTTACTGTGTAGACGAAGAAGGCAAGAGCAACCCGTTCCCTCCTGGGTTTAACTACCCGAACCACCACGCTACCCCTCGACCCTATCAGGCTTATGACGGGTCTTCGGTTACGGTGCGAATCCCGACAATCGGGTTCCACACGGGGCTGGCCTACAGGCTGCATGAGCATTACGGCGAGGTGATGAACACTGCGGTCTGCGCGATGACTGGAACCAGTATCGGGCACCGCGAAGTGTGGAACGCAGCCACCATCGACATCCAGCACGCATGGTGGGACTACAAGCAGCAGAAGTCTTGGTCGCCGGGTGAGCCTAACAACTGCTTTGCCCGCCTAGAAGACACTCTAGACGCAGCGAAAACCGCGTTTGAGGCGGAGGGAGACACGGGAGAGTGCGTCGGCATCTTCTGGGCTCAGGGAGAGGCTGATGCGTCTGAGCTTCGTCAGGCCAACAACTACGAGAACTCTGCCCGCAAGATAAAGGCGGCGTTGCGTAACGCTGTCAAGAGTCGCGGCCTGACCACGCTGGACGAGGACAAGATCCCGTTCATTCACCCGAAGATTTACGAGGCGAGCGGCGCGTGGACTTACGCCTCGACGGTCAACGCTTCGATCCAAGCTCTTGCCGACGAAGACCCCTACAGCCGAACCTTCTCGGTCGAAGACCTGACGCTAACGGACGACTTCCACTACGACGGAGCTAGCATGAACACGTTAGGCGACCGTTGTTACGAAGCCTGGAAGGACATTCAGCGTTCGGGCTCGTCGGAGGTAGACATTTGCAACCTCGCCCTCACCAACATCGGTGACAAGGCCACCGTTACCAGCATCAACCCGAGCGATGGAAGCCACCAAGCAGATCTTTGTGCTCGCTACTATCCCCTGGCCCGAGATCTGCTTCTGGAGCGCCATCGCTGGGACTTCACCATACGACACGTCAGCCCCGTGGCTCTCACTGCTAGCGGACGCACTGACTGGCAATACGCCTTCAAGCTCCCAAGCAACTTTACGGGGGTCATCTCGGTCTTGCCGAAGGACTCGACAGACGACCAGATCACGCAGGGCACCGCGACTCCGCAGCCTTTCGCGATTGAGTCGAACAGCGACCTAGACCGCGTGCTCTACACGAACGTGCCGGACGTGATCCTGCGTTACCAAGCGAAGATCACCGACAGCACGAAGTTTAGCCAGATGTTCGTCCACGCTGTCTCCTGGCAACTCAGCAGCATGTTGGCGGGCGCGCTCATCAAGGGTGACGACGGCGCTGCTGCAGTGCAGAACGCTACGAGGATGGCGGAGTTCTACACGGAGAAGGCGGCGGCCTACGACAGCCGCAGCACCCGTGAGAAGCCGGTCGTGGACGGCAACACCAACCCCTGGGATCGCTAGAGATGCCGAAGACGCGCAAGGTTCAGCTTTCGTTCTCAGGTGGTGAGATCGACACCCAGATGTATGGGCGGATCGACGCCCAGCAGTATCAGTCGGGTCTTGCCACCTGCAAGAACTGGATGGTTGACCCTCGCGGTAGCCTGCGTCGGCGTCCTGGGATGCAGCGTGTAGCGGGCAGTCTGGACAGCACCAAGAAGTCTCGGCTGATTCCGTTCACCTACTCGGTAGACCAGCAGTTAGCCATCGAACTCACGGGCCAGAAGGTCCGGTTCCACGCTGGCGGCGGGACGCTGGTGTGGGCTGCGCTCAAGAAGTTCAGCTACTTAGTGTCTAACAACATCATCACGTTCGACGAACCTCACGGCTTTGCGCAAGACGAGTCAATTGCGTTTTACGCTCGCTTAACCCCGGGAGGAGAAGGCAACCCCAATGCGGACCCGTTCGATGCGTTGCCAGCGCCGCTAGACGATAGACCTAACAGACCCAACGACGGCTCGTCGCGCACTGATCGTTGGGCCGTTGATGTTGTAGACAGCCGCCGCATCAGGGTTCGTGACCCTTTCGATAACTCGATAGCCAACCTGACTAACGGCGCTGATCTATTTGACCTATACGCTTTTAGCACAGGCACTACGGAGGGTCAGATCGGCCCAGCACGGCTTTACAAGCGTGCGTTCTATGGAGCCAGTGGAGACAAGGTCAACCTGTTCCGTCCTGCTGGGTCAGACGACTACTGCTTGCAGTTCGGTGAAAACACTGACCGCGAGTATCTTCGCGACGACTGGAAGCAGGGCGAGTGTGTGCGGGTTGTGTATAGGCAGTCGGGCACTAACGCCAGACTGCCGCTGCCCGGTATTCCGACCCAGCTATACGTAGACTACACAGCGGCTGGAACGGCTAGTTGTGGCACGGCAAAGTTTGGCCTCCGCACTAGCCGAGAGTTTGTAGGGACTGCCAAGGACGCAAAAGGTGAAACCTATGTGTCTGCTGCAAGCATCGAAGCTGCGTTCGACGTTGCTGGCGATGGATTTACCTCGTCTTCAGACAAACAAATCCACATCGTCCAGTTTCACGAACCGGGTGAGTTGCTCTATGTGGACTACAGCCCCTTAAGCAGCTTGGCTTGGGTTTCTACAGGCAAGCGGCATCGTGTTTTCAGAATCAACACGGGCTTTATTAGCACTGACGTTCCTGTTGCGGCCTCTTTGGACACGGCGCTCGCCGCTAACGCCACAGAGGTGGACGACGGAGGGGGCTTCGACCTCCCGACCCCATTTACTGAGTCGGAACTGTTCGACATCGAATACGACCAGTCGGGCGACGTGGTGACGCTGACGCACCCGAACCACCCGCCACAAGACCTTAAGAGGTTCGGCCCTACCAACTGGACGCTGGAGCCGGTGGACTTCTCCCCCGAGTTGCCTGCTCCCACGAACGTCAGCGGCACGGAGGATCGAGGTCAGGCTTACCTGTTCCGTCTAGGGTATGGCGCAACCACAGCGGCAAACGGCACTCAGCCCGAAGTTAACGCCACAGTTCTCAGTGCCCGCAACCTCGAAGACTTCCACCCGTTCAGCGTTGGCGATCAGGTTTACATAAGCAACTCGACAATCAGTCAGCAAAACGTGTTGCAGTTCTTTGGCATCGACAGCACAACAATCGACCGATACTACACGGTTGCTGACGTAGGCAATGTAGGTAGCGGCAATGTCAACAACCAGCTAACGCTACGAGCCTCTAATGGAATCCTCGTTGAGCACAACTCTGGCACTATCAGTAACGCCAACTACTACGTGACCAGCGCGCACGTCGCCGTGTATTACAGCGTCGCTGACGCCGACGACGAGCAGAAATACAAGATCACGGCAGTCGATCCTCGCGGCCAAGAGAGCCTGCCGTCTACCGAGCTAACGCTGGGCAACGTCCTTTCTGTCCCCGGTGCCAGCAACACCATCACGTTCGACGCAGTCCCAAACGCCCGCTCTTACAACGTCTACAAGGAGATCAACGGCACCTTCGGGTTCATCGGGCAGGTAGACAACAAGGACGGCGTGTTGTCCTACTCCTTCGAGGACGACAACATCGGTCCTGACCTGTCGCAGACCCTGCCGATTCCTGACTCTCAGGTCCAAGAGAGCTTTCAGCCTCGCACTGCGGCTCGCTTCGAGCAGCGCCGATGCTTCGGTGGCGCGGACGCCCTGCCTCGCACGCTCTTTATGAGCCGCACGGGCACGGAGTCGGCGTTCTCCTACCGCTTCCCGACCCAGCCTGACGACCGCATCTCGGTAGACATCGCCTCCCGTGAGGCGCACGTCATCCGTCACATCGTGCCGGTCCAAGACCTGATGCTGCTGACCCAGCAGGGTGAGTTCCGCGTTACGGCGATCAACAGCGACGCGATCACGCCGAGCACCATCGCGATCCGGCAGCAGTCTTACGTCGGCAGCAACAACGTCCACCCGCAAGTGGTCAACAACTCGGTGGTGTTCTGCGCCAACCGTGGCGGCCACGCTCGGGAGTTGAACTACCGCGTGGAGAACCAGGGCTACCTGACTGGCGACCTGAGCTTGCGGGCAGCGCACCTGTTCGACGGCTTCACGCTCGACGACCTCGCCTACTCTAAGGCTCCGATCCCGGTCCTGTGGTTCGTGTCGAGTAACGGCAAGCTCTTGTGCCTGACCTACATCCCCGAGGAACGGGTGCTTGCGTGGCACCAGCACGAAACCGGCGGGACCGTAGAGAGCATCTGTAGCGTCTCAGAGGGCAACTTCGACAACCTCTACGTCATCGTCAAGCGTGGCGACAACCGGGTCGTAGAGCGGCTTGTGCAGGTCCGTGACGAGGATCTAAAGGACGCTGTCTACCTGGACGCCAGCGTCAGCCACGACGGCGCGAACACGGACAGCACCGCTACGTTCAGCGTGTTCTCGACTGGGCGTTACCTGCAAGACGACACCGTTACCGTTACAGCCGTTCAGGCGGGCCTGTTCAGCATCGAAGACGAGGGCGACGTGCTGGAGTTCACCTCTGGCGGCACTCAGTATCGCGTGCTGTATCAGACCTACGTCAGCGCGACGGAGTTCACGGGCAAGCTGTTGTCGGACCTGCCGAGCGGTCTGAAGGATACGCCGACGAGTTCCTGGGCTTGGGCTCGCAAGACCTTCTCGGGCTACAGCCATCTGGCTGGCCAGGATGTCACGGTCCTGTCGGACGGCACGTCTCAGAGCACGGTTACCGTTTCCGCTACCGGCACGGTAACGCTTACAGATTACGCCGTGAAGGTGTGCGCGGGTCTGCCCTACACGTCACAGGCCAAGACCCTGCCCATGAGCCTGGAGATCGAGGCTGGGGCGCAGGGCAGGACCAAGAGCGTCAACCAAGTCTTCGTGCGTGTCGAGGACACGGGCGCGTTGCAGGTGGGCATGGACGAGGCAGACCTCAAGTCTGTCACGGAGTTGAGTAACACGGCGCTGAAGACGGGCGAGTTCCGCACCAGCGTCCCGTCTACCTGGGACGAGGAGGGTCAGATCGTGGTGGAAGCCACGGGTGCTGCGCCTGCGTCCCTGTTGAACATCACGACCCAGGTGTCGATCGGAGACTAGCATGAGCGGATTTAGCGGTTTAGGTCCAACTGCCTCGTTTGGCTACGCCGACTTTACTGCTGCTGGGGCGCTTCCTAGTCAGCAGGCTTTTGGTGGAACCCTTCTTGGGTCGGCTCCGCCAAGTTTCAGCCTCAGTGGTCCTGAGTTTGTCACCAACACCCCGTTAGACGTTGAGGGGTATCTCGGGAGGGAGGCGGTTCAATCCCAACTGAACCAAGCTCAGTCGATCCAGGCTGCTGGCCTTATCTCTCAGATTGGCGGTGCCATCACGCAGGAGATCGCCAACTACTACTCTGCCAAGCAAGCCCAGTATGAAGCGAAGTCGCGTGCGTCTTCCATGCGGTTCCAGGCCGACATGGCGAACATCAGCGCGAGCATGGCGCAGGAGGATGCGGCCAGTATTCTGGAGGCGGGGCAGCAGCAGAAGGCGCAGCTAACCATGCGCGCTGGGCTGGAGATGGCGCAGGAACTGACCCGTCAGGGTGCTCGCGGTATCCAGATCGGGGCGGGGTCGGCTGCCGAGACTCAGGCTAGCCTGGAACTGGTCAAGGAGATCGACGCCTACAACATCGACAGCAGCGCCCTGCGGCGATCCCAGGCCCAAAGGATGCAGGCAGTAAACCTACGTGCTCAAGGTCTTCTGGGGCGGGCATCTGCCTCGAACATGGGACGCATGGCTGACACTGGATCTACAGCAGCCACGCTGCTCGGCGGCGCTTCCCGCATCGGCAGCGAGTTCATGCTCTACCGCGCTACGCAAGCCAACCGTAACCCGCGACTCAACTACTTCCGCTAATGCCTAGAGTTCCCAGTGTCGGGCTGTCGCCCACGTCGCGACCGCAGTTCCAAGCGCCGGGGGTCGTGGCGTTCCAAGGCGGCCCCGAGTTGCAGCAGATCGCCAGGGGTGGTGCTCGCCTGGAGCGTATCGGTCAGATCGTCGGGCAGATTGGCATTGAGATCGAGGACAAGGTTAACGACGCCCGTGCGATGGAGGCGACCAACGCCTTCGAGAACAGCGCCAACAGGCTGTTGTTCGAATACCGCCAGAAGAAGGGTAAGGATGCTGTCGAGGCTCGCGCCGAGCTTGACCAGCAGATGAAGGAGCTTCGCGACGGCGCTGGCGGGATGCTGCTGAACGATACGCAGCGTATCCAGTTTAACAGGATCGCGGACAAGATCGGTAGCCGGTCGTCTCTTGCGTTCGACGAGCACTACGCCAAGGCAGCCGCTGAGGACAAGCAGGAGCAGAACCTTGCTCGGCAGGTCGTCCTAAGCGACAGCCTTGCGAACAACGACATCGGACCTCAGTCCATCGTAGCGTTCGGTCAGTTCAACAACTTGGTCCGCGAGGAAGGCGAAGCCAGGGGCCTGAGCGGTGACGCCTTGGAGGTCTTCGCACTTGGCAAGCGCGATCAGTTACTGCAAAGCATCGTAACGCAAAAGCTCGACAGCGAAGACCCTGCTCAGATCATGCAGGTCGAGGGCTTGCTGGACAGCCTGCCTGACGGCGTCATCAGCCAGACGCAGATGCAGTCTTTGACGCAGTTGGTAAGCAGCAAGTCGCGGGAGACAGATGCTTTTGCTTGGGCTGCCCAAAGCTTTCAGAACGACAAGACTTACCAAGAGCTTCTGCAACAAGTGGACGAGATGGCCCTTAGCGACCCCAAGCGGGCTAAGGCGTATCAGCAAGCCCTTGACTCTAGATACACGGCTGGGCTGAAGGCCAAGAACGAAGCGCGCAGTAGCCTGTTGCAGACGCTGTCCGACAAGCTGGTAGGCGGAGAGATGTTGACGGCTGAAGAGACGCAGCAGGCCCGTGCCAGCGGCATTACTTTCGACCTAGAGAAGCTGCAAAACGACATCGCGTCTGAGCGCGATCAAACCACTCCAAGCGGCAAGGCTGTCTACGCTGGATTGTTGAACAACATCCCGGCGTTGATGGAGATTGGGACCGGAGCGGAGGTGTTTGCTTACGCCCGCTCGCGAGGCATGTCCTACGCTGATGCCACGAATCTTGCAGGCCAGCGCAACCGATACTCGGAAACTACGACGGCTGGCCGCAGGTCCAGTGGTAAGAGCAACTCTAGCCGCTTCGAGTTTGACGAGTTTGACACCGACGAGGATCAAGTCGTCGAGACAGCCCTGTTCCACTTGGACGGCAAGCACGCCAAAGAAAAAGGCATTCGCCCTTACCGCAAGAGGGTGTCGAATACCTATGGGTCTGACCTGCAAGAACGTAACTACGCTCTACGCATGATGGTCAACCGCTACAAGGTTGACGTAATGAAAGTGGCGAACGCAATGCTGGCTCAGATTCCTGAAGGCGAAACCATTGACCGTAACGAACTGCTTCAGCGGGCTGCGGAAACTGTATACAAGCGCGGTTGGGTGGACGAGGACCACAAGATCAATAGATACACTACTGAGTATCAGTGGCTGCCAGATGTGCCTGACGACATCGCTGCAAAGCTCCCAGAAGCTCGGGAGCAGTTGCGCGCCGAAGAGCGGAATGCCGTTGTGCAACGCGCTCTATCAGGTGACCCTGGAATGAAGCAGGTTGGCGGCATGATCGTTCAGGCCGAGATGCTAGAGCAGGTTGCCAGAACCAATGTGTTCAACCCCGGTGTAGCGCGAGCACTGTCGAATGCTATGCGGCAAGCCAGCGCGGTCGAGGCCACGTCGCCTATCTCCGAAGCAGACGTTCAGGCCCGTGCTCAGATCCTGTTACGTCAAGAGAAGCAGGAAGAGCATCGTCGCAGCGAAGCCGCTCGCCAGTCCAGCATCCGCGACATTGCTGGTGTGTTGTTCAGAACCGAGGGCGCACAACTCAAGGCAGTCTTGGTCGGCACTACCCTGACTGGGGCGACAAGAGAAACTGGCCTGGGAAATGTCCCTGATTCTGTTCGAGCAGACTATCGCATCTCCAAGTTCCTGCATCTGCCCGCAGTCAAAGAGGCTCGCCAAATGTGGCAGGAGACAGCGGCTTTGGATGAAGACTGGGAAACAGAGTTCGAGGCGTTTGCTTTGCAGTTTTACCCAGGCCCCAAGAGCGACGAGAAGTTCCTACCGGAAGAGACACAGAAGATGTTGCGGAACCTGCCTCGTTCTAGCGACATGCCCGGCCAGACGCTAAGTCGCTGGGACGCTCTAAAGCAACGATACAACCAGTAAGCACATGAGCAATTCCCTGGTCCCTCCCCTGTTCCCTGAGCAGCCCGACTTCCAATACGTATGGAAGCAGTCGGAGAACTACGACCCGGTAAACGAGCGCAAGATCCAGTCGCTCTCGGCGTCGATGGATGTGGACGAGGACATCGTTCGCCAGAACTTGCCAGACTACGAGGCTCTGTTTGCTTCGCAGCAGCTTTACAACGACACGGTTGCTCGTAGCTACCCGACCTTTTACCGCAACCTAGCCAACACCCCGTTTGTTGCCGTTGCCCGTGACGACATGGGCAATGTCATCGAGACGGAAGGTTGGTGGAACGAGATCGCTAATGCTTACGGCGTCGCCCGTGACACGGTAGCCATCGGTAACATCGGCACCCGCGCCATGTTGGATGGCCGGGATCTCTACCCTTACGAGCGCCGCAAGATCGAGCGTGCTCGCCAACTGCAACGCGCCCATACGCAGAGCGAGCCTGGGTATTTTGCCTCTGCCGCAGAACTGCTTGGCACGATGCAGGAGACGCTGGGCTACAGCCTAGCCGCAGGTGCCACGGCGGGTGCCCTTTCCGGCCCTGCCGCACCTGTCGTCGCCCCGATTGCATCAGGGGTTACAGCCTTTGCGACCAGCTTCAACCTGGAGGCTGGCAACCTTTACGTCGATCTCGTCATGGATGGCTACACGCCTGCCCAAGCTGCCGAGATCGGCACGACGTATGGCGCGCTGATCGCAGGCTTCGAGTCGGTGGGCTTGAAGTTCGCTGGCAAGCCGTTCAAAGAGTTCGGGAAGGAGTTGCTGAAGCGCGGGGGCAGCGAGCTTCTGAAGAAGGAGACGAGGACAGGGATCGCCGGTCGCGTGCTGTTCGACTACGCCAAAGGTATCGGCGTCGAATCTGTCACTGAAGGTGTCCAAGAGGTGTTCGCTGAAGCTGCCAAGAGGTCGGCTTCGGTGGCCTACCGACCGGACAACCTATACGAACCTGAATACCTAGAGGCTTTCACTCAAGCTGCTGCTCACACTGCCAAGGGCATGATTGTCCTGGGCGGTCTGCCTGCTGCTGGTCGTCTGACTCTCGACAACATGCGTGCTGCCGAGTCGTTCCACGACGAGCGTGAGGCGGTCAGGGCAGCCGACAACTACGCCAAGTCCAAGGCTCCCGATGCTGCGGAGCAGGTCAGTCGTGAGGCTGGTGAGACGCTGCCGGATGACAAGTATTACATCCGCGCCCAGGGCTTCATGGAAACGGTGCGCGACATCGAGCGTCAGGAGCGTGAGGCAGGTAGGCCCGAAGGAGAGTTCCGTAACACGCTAGACGAGTTGCAGCCGGGCCTGCTGGAAAAACTGGAGGAGGCAGCGGCTCGCGACGGTGATGTCGAACTGTCCAAGACGGACTTCGACAAGGTGTTCTCGCAGACCGAGGCGTTCAAGGCAGCGTTCCAGCACGTCGCTCACAGGGAAGACGGCATGACCGTCCGCGAGCGCGAAGAGTTCATGGGCATCCGCGAGAAGATGACCAAGGACATGGAGGAGGAGCAGAAGGCTGAACTCCAGAAGATGGAGGAGGTCGAGGACGAGCTTGTCGAGATTCGTCAGACCGTCCG
>Ga0213864_10000561_pt1 | contig 16828 bp, 28 predicted proteins | sample PICome_5_FD_160078 | JGI IMG/M metagenome (GOLD analysis project Ga0213864, IMG submission 160078) | Coastal seawater microbial communities near Pivers Island, North Carolina, United States - PICO247 | ecosystem: Environmental > Aquatic > Marine > Coastal | place: USA: North Carolina... | reverse complement strand
TAGTAAAACACGATACAATAGTCTACGAAAAATACTTCACTTCTAAAGACACTATAGTATACTATAAAGATGTTTACGTCCCAAAGACGATTAGAGAAATACGAATAGAAAACAAGCTAATAAGAGACACAATAAGAATAAAGGAAAAAGCCAAAGTACAAGTAGAAAAAGAAGAAACAAAACAAACGCGAGCAGAAAACAACGTATTCACAAAATTCTTTCTAGGGCTTATTTTAGGGATTCTTTTTACTTTAATTCTTGGCTATGCTATAAGGATGAAAAGATGGAAATAATTAAGCACGCTGAAAACATACACGAAATAAAAGTAGACGGTACGAAAACACGAATAGCAATGCTTTCGGATATACATTGGGACAATCCAAAATGCGATTGGAAACTACTTAAAAAAGATTTAGACTACTGCGTTCAAGAATCTATTCCAATAATGATAAACGGCGATATGTTCTGCTTAATGCAAGGTAGAGGCGATAATAGAAGAAACAAATCCGACATAAGACCTGAACATAACAACGCAAACTATTTAGATTCAATCGTAGAAACTGCGGTAGAATGGTGGAGTCCATACGCACATCTATTAACGCTAATAGGCTACGGAAACCACGAAACAGCGATCATAAAGTTTCAAGAAACGGATATACTAAAAAGATTCGTAAAGCTTCTAAATTTAAAGAATCATACTAACGTTCAAACAGGCGGTTACGGAGGATGGCTAATAATAAATAGTGCAGTAAGGCAAAAACCAAACCATAGACCTGACAGACGAGTATGTAAAATAAAATATTTTCACGGAAGCGGAGGCGGTGGTGTAGTAACAAAGGGCGCCTTAAACTTGACTAGAGCTTTAGAAATGTACGAAGACTTTGACGTATTTACTATGGGACATATACACGAAAACGCAGCTAGGAATGACGTTAGAGATGTTTTAGCACTAGGTGCAGGCTGTTACAGGCACGTACAAAAACAGCTTCATATGATGCTTACCGGAACCTACAAAGAAGAATACGGAACAGGCGCCAAAGGATGGCACGTAGAACGCGGAGCACCTGTAAAACCTACAGGAGGGCGTATTTTAGAAATAAGTTATAAAAGAATTAAGACAGAAAAAGAAGATTTTTACGATAAACAAGTAGATAGTTTCAAATTTCCTTTGTAACTTCGTACCGCACAACCTTCCATAGTGCTTTATTTCATAGTGCAAGGGCGTTCTTCGGAGCGCCTTTTTTTATTCCTGAAACTTTTTTTTGTTAAAAACGTATTAACATATTACAAAAGTTATTATATTTGAATAAAATTAATTAAAACACTATGAAAAAAGTTAAAACAATTTACGAAGTAGCTGAAGGCTATTTAGAACAAGTAACGCAGATTACTAAACTAATAATCGAGAAACAAAGAAACGCTTCTACCGAACAGGAAAGCGCCATCTATTCCGACTTGATTAAAGAAGTATACGAAATTGTATTAAATCCTAAAAACACGCAACTATGAAAAAGCTAATTAATTATTTCACGCCAACAACAGCAGAACACAAACAAGCTATAATACACTTTTTAGCGCCTCTAACGGCTTTTCTTATTGTGTTTGGTGTAGTTTATCATTGGTTCAATTAATAACGCCTTAAATCGAATAAAAATGAATTTAGAAAATGTATATTTTGAAATGCACCTGAATAACGAAGTTTGGGTGTGCGCTGAAGAAGAAGTTTCTTCCTATAGACTTTACTGTAAGTATTCCTATGTTTATGGTCAGGAATTCGAAAACGGAATAGGATGCGAACTGCACGTAGATTACGGAATTTGTTTAGAGACTTACGAAGACGGAACAGAAGAAGAATACGGCTACGCAGTACACGAAGAATTCCTAGACAAGCTAAACGAAAAGTTCACGGATTTTATGTACGAGAATCATTCGGAAAAGATAGAAGAAAGACTGCAATCCGACCACTACTACTATAAATACTACTACAATGAATAATTTATTACTACAGGTAGATTGGTGGCGTAAAGACGGACACTTTAATTTTGAACTATACCTTGCAGTTTGTAAGGCTAAACAAGTAAACTATGAAAAGACGAAATAAACAAAAAGACGAATTTATAAGCTTCGCTGTAGTTTTGTCTAGGATGCTATCGGAAGACGAAGGAATGACTTACAAAGAATATTCAAGTTTTAAGACTTGGTGGATTCAGGAGTTTAAGAATAGATTTCCGTGTTTTACTGACCGAATAGTTTTAAGATGTTGGAGCAATTTCGAAAGCGATTTAAACATTAAAGTAAGAATCAAAGAATGAAAGCTTATAGAATTTATTTCAGGTGCTATTTAGGCACTACGGAAAAAGCGCCTTCGCATATTTGCTGGCAAGTAGTCGAAGCTTACGACAAAGAACACGCAAGAGACAAGTTCGACAAATGGAAAGAATTAATAACAAAAATAGAATTAATAGAAGATGAAAAAAATTGATAAAATATTAGAATTTATAGAAAAAGACGGACTAACAAAAAACAAAAGAGACCGCCATTTAGTAGATAAAAGAAGCTTTATGTATAATGCTTTAAGAAACGAAGGCTACACGCTGCAGAAGATAGGAGAAATATTTGGAAAGAACCACGCTACTATTTTAAATGGGATTAAAAAACACAAGCTGTTTACAAAGCACAACGACTATAACTACGACAAAAACACGAAAGAATACAGGGAATATTTAGAAGTTGGCTACATACAGCCTAGAAGCCTTCAAGACGATGTTTTAAGATGCACGAATACAACGGAATTAAAATTAATTCAAGAAAGATTAATAATGGGTAAATATATATAAAATGGAAAAATTAGAAATTAAAGAAGAATTTAAAAAATTAATTCCTGCACTTACACAGGAAGAATTTAAACAACTAGAAGAAAACTGTTTAGCTGAAGGAATCCGCGAAGCTATTTTAACTTGGAACGGCTTTATAATAGACGGACACAATCGTTACGAAATAGCCAACAAATGGAATTTAGATTTTCAAACTAAAAACAAACATTTTGAAGACGAAGAAGCTGTTAAAGAATGGATGATTTTAAACCAATTCGGAAGAAGGAATTTAAGTAATTATCAGCGTTCTGTTTTAGCTTTAGAACTTGAAAGTTTGTTTAGGGAAAAAGCGAAGGAAAATCAAATAAGAACTACAGAAAATCGTGTTCGTCAGATATCTGACAAACAAGAAATAGACACTAAAAAAGAACTTGCAAAAGTAGCTAGCGTTTCACACGACACAATAGCTAAAGTAAAAGTAATACAAGAAAAAGCACCTGAAGAAGTAAAAGCAAAACTACAAACAGGCGAAGTAAGTATTAATCAAGCCTACAAAGAAATAAAGAAAGAAGAAAAGAAAGAAGAAAGAATAGAATTAATAAATAAACAAATTAACGAAATAGAAGCAGGAAATTTGCCTGAACTAGAAGGTTTGTTTGATGTTATAAGCGTTGACCCTCCTTGGAATTATGAAGGGGAAAATAAAAAAGAAACTTCTTTCGATTCGGTAGGACGTAGGGTAGCTAATCCATATCCCGAAATGTCTACAGAAGAAATAAAAAAAATTCAACTGCCTTTAATGAAAGATAGCATAGTTTTTTTATGGACTACGCATAAATTTTTACCTGACGCCTTGGAAATACTAAAAGAATGGAATTTAGAATATAAAGCTACGTTAGTTTGGAATAAAGAAAAAATGGGAATGGGCGCTTGGTTTAGAATGCAATGTGAATTTTGTTTAGTAGGTATAAAAGGAAAACCATATTGGGAGAACACAAAGTATAGAGATATATTAAACGAACCAAGAAGGGAGCATAGCAGGAAGCCTGATTCATTTTTTAGTATGGTTGAAGAAATTACTTTAGGCAGAAGGCTTGAGTATTTTAGTAGGGAAAAAAGGAAAGGATGGGAGGTTTTTGGAAATGATATTAACAAATTTTAGTAATGAATTGGGAAGAATTAAAACAAATAAAAAAAGGCGATATAGGAGAAAAAATAGTCTGTAATTATTTAGAACAAAAAGGCTATATTATTTATAAACCCTTCACAAAAGGCGCACATTATTTTGATATGTTAGCTACTAAAAACAAAAAAAAAGTAATTGCTTTAGATGTTAAAACAAAAGCTAGATTAAATTCTTATGAAGCTACAGGCATAAATTTAAAGCATTATGAAGATTACAAACGATTAATTAATTTAACAAAAATTCCTTTTTATATTTTTTTTGTGGATGAAATGGAAGGGAAAGTTTATACGCAACTATTAAATAAATTACCTGAACCTTTTAAACTAAATGAAAAAATAGTTTGTTGGTATTTAAAAGATTTAATTTATTTATTTGATATTTCGGAGCAAGAAAAACAAGAATTGAAAAAATATAATACAAGAAATTACGACTATAAACCAATTTAATTAATTTTGTAAAAGTTCGATGCAGGAACAAGTTAAACATATTATTAAGGGCAATGGCTGAGTAGTTCTGCATCAACGAAAAGCCGCCCTTTTTTTATTTATGGCAACAGACAAAAAATCTTTTTTACTTTACTGCGACATAATACATACAGTAAATAAATTAAGCGATGAACAGGCAGGAAAATTATTTAAGCACTTACTAGCTTATGTAAACGATTTAAATCCTGAGCCTGAGGATGTAATAACAGAAATAGCTTTTGAACCTATTAAACAAACTTTAAAACGCGACCTACAAAAATACGAAGGTATACGACAGAAGAATAAAGAAAACGCATTAAAGCGATGGAATGCGACCGCATCCGACCGCAAGCGAACGAATACCAAAAATGCCGATAGTGATAGTGATAGTGTTAGTGATAGTGTTAGTGATAGTGTAAATGATAAGAATATATATAGGCGCTTCGCGCACTTGTCTTTAAGTGAAGCAGATTACATTAAGCTAAACAAAGACTATTCTAAACAACAAATAGACCGCGTATTAGATTCAATAGAAAACTTTTCTAAAAACAAAAAATACAAATCGTTATATTTAACGGCTAAAAATTGGTTAAAAGACGAACCAAAACACGAAGAAATAAACACTACTAAATTTAAAGCGCCGTGGGAATAGAAGGATTCAAAATAACAGAGGCAGGCGATGTAATACAAAAAATGTATAAGCACCGCGACAACTACAACGAAAAAGGAAAATATTTAGGTTGGAAGGGATTAGACGAATACTATTCTATGCAACTAGGGAATTGTACAGATTGGACAGGATTTCCAATGTCAGGTAAAACACAGCTTCTTATGGAATGTTTGTTAAACACTTCTAAATATTATGGTTGGAAGCATTTAGTTTATTTTCCTGACGTAGGAAACAACGTAGAAATAATAGCTGACTTAATGCACAAACTAACAGGAAAAAGCTTCAATCCTTTAGCGCCTAACGTAATAAAAGACGAAGAAATAAGCAGGAATATAGATTGGTTATTAGCACATTTTAAAATTCTAACTAAACAAGACGTAAAGGCTAAAATGACTCCTTTTCAGTTTTACGACTATGCAGTAGAACTTAAACAAAAACACGGACTAGAAACAGCTTCCATAGATTCTTGGAAGGATTTAAGCCACCCTTACAACGAATACGGCGGCTATGCACAATATTTAGAAGTAGTTCTTCCTTACAGGAATCAAATAGCAGAAGACAATAACCTACACTTACACACAATTATACACCCTAAACTAACGGAAAAAATAAATGGAAAAAGAAGCGTTCCTTCGCCATACGATTTAAAAGGCGGTTCTGAATGGTTCAATTCAGGTAAGTGTATGATTACAGTACACCGCGAAGACTTAAACTACAATCAAGCAATGGTAAACTTTAACAAAATTAAACCGCGTTCCGTAGGTCAAATAGGTCAGCTTGTTTTATGGTTTGACAAAGAAAAGTTTATATATTACGAACAGGAAAACCCTGCGCCGAATATTTACAATAAAATTTACGCTAAACAATAACTATGGAAGATTACACACTATTTAGAACACAGGTACTAATAAACCACACTTATACAAAGGTAACTTTAAGCCTAGACGAAATAAAAGAAAAGCATCCTGAACGCAAGGACATAATAGATTCTATGACCGAAACAAAACACGAAATACAAGAAATTAGCTTGGTTTACGCTTCACTAGAAAAGGAATATAGGGCAGCAATGCAAAACGCCTTTAGACTAGAACTAATAAATATGGAACTAAAGCGTAAAATAGAAAATTTAGAACTAGAATTAAAAGCACGTGATTTATGAAAAAGCTATTTAAGTTTTTAAGATGGATTGAAAAGGAAAGAATAAAAGCAATGATAGACACTAAAACGCCTTTCTATTAATGCCACGCTGTAGAAATTGTAAGGAAAAATTTGAAGCTAAACACTTCAACCAAAAGTACTGCCTAGCAGAAGCTTGTGTTCGTGTTTGGGTAGAAGCTGCAAAGGAAAAAAATTGGAAAGCCAAAAAGAAGAAAATGAAGGCTGAATTAATGACCTTGAGCGACTATATGAAATTAGCGCAACAGGTATTCAATAAGTACATAAGGGAACGCGACAAGAACAAGCCCTGTGTAAGCTGTGAAAAGCCTTTAGGCGCTAAATTTGATGCAGGACACTACTACAGTACAACCCATAAAAACACGACCTTCGACGAAGAAAATGTACACGGACAATGTGTAACCTGCAACCAACATAAACACGGAAACTTACTAAATTATCAAATAGGAATAGCTAAAAGAATAGGCGCAGACAAAGTAATAGAACTTCATATAAAAGCCCACGAAACAAAAAAGTGGACTATTGAAGAAGTAAAAGAAATTATAGCAACTTACAAACAAAAGATTAAAGAATTATAGTTTATTAGAATATAATTATTATATTTGTATAAATTAAAAATTCACACTATGAAAAATTTATTTAAAGCGCTTGCGGCTTTTCAGCAAGAAGCACCCGTAATTCACAAAGGAACAAAAGGCTATGGCTACAGCTACGCAGACCTTCCTGCAATCTTCGAAGTAATTAATCCACTCCTAAAAAAACACGGATTAGGATTCACGCAACTACTAAATACTAACGAAGAACGGCACTACCTAGTTACTGTACTTTTCCACGTAGAAACAGGAGAACAAATACAAAGCAGTACTTTAATTCCTGAAGTAGAACTAAAAGGAATGAATACTTTTCAATCGTTTGGAAGCGGTGTAACATACTTCCGTAGATATGCGCTTTCTTCTGCACTTGGAATAATAACGGACAAGGACACGGATGCTGCAGGCGTACAAACAAACAAGCCTAAAATAACAAAGGAACGTTTTAACAAGGCTTTAGAAGCTATGAAAAGCGGTTCTTATGCAATGGATGAACTTATAGAAAAGTTTGACCTAGACACAGAACAAATGCAAATAATTAAAAAATCGTAATTATGAAAATAAGATGTTCAAGTCTAGGTAAATTAATGACTGCTTCGCGTTCAAAAACGGAGCAGTTATCTAAAACAACTAAATCGTATATTCAGGAACTTGTTCTAGAACATAAATACGGAATAAAAAAGGAATGGTCTTCACGTTATACCGACAAGGGAAACGAATGCGAAGAAGATTCTATAACGCTTGCTAACGAAGTTCTAAACGTTGGATTCATTTACAAGAATGAAGAACACTTCCAAAACGATTACATAACAGGAACACCTGACGTAAACACGAACGAAGTTTTATTAGACATAAAGACAAGCTTTGACGGAACTACTTTTCCTTTCTTTGAAGACGAAATTCCTAACAAAGATTATTACTACCAACTACAGGGCTATATGTGGCTTACAGGTAAAGAAGAAAGCCTTCTAGTATATTGTTTAACAAACACGCCTAGCGAAATCGTAGAAGATGAAATTAGGCGCGTTCACTGGAAAGAACACGCAATAGAAGAAAGCGAAGAAATAAGACACTTTGTAGAAGCCAAGCATAACTTCGACCACATTCCAATAGAAAAGCGCGTAAAAGTCTTTAAAATACAAAAAGACGAAGCTGTAATAGAAGCTATAAAAGAAAAAATAGAACTAGCTAGGGAATACTATAATAAACTAATAGAAACAATTTAAAAACAAATAACAATGGAACAAAAACCAAACACAGGCGCAATCTTTAAGAATAATAAAAAAGAAAAAGAAATGCATCCTGATTACAGAGGAACAATAAACGTAGACGGCGTAGAAAAAGAAATAGCGCTATGGGTGCGAACAAGCCAAAAAGGAATGCAATACTTCAGCGCTGCAATTAGTGAACCTTACGTAGCCGAAGAAAAACACGAACCTAAAAAAGAAGTAAAAAACAACGGCTTTAACGACCTGCCTTTCTAAAATGATTACAATGAGTGAACAAGAAAAATTAAAAATGCTTCGAAAACTTGTAAAACCTGAAGACGTTAAATCCGATTATTACAGCACTTATACTATTAAATCTGTATTATTTGGAGAACGCCAAAATGAATTTATTTTATTTGAATGCGTTAAAGCAGCTTTAGAGAAAACAAAAAGAAACCAAGAAGAATTAGTAAAATGGTTAATGACTTTTAAAAAATGATTACAATGTTTATAGATGACTTTACACTACGTAAAATGCTGAAAGAAATCCTAAAAAAAAAGAATCGTTACCAAATAATAAAGGAAATACGAAAAACAGGAGAAAAAATACAGCACGTACAAATAGACAAATTCTTATTGGAAAAAGACGTAAGCTTAAGCACTCTAAAAAAGATTGACAAATACGTCTGCAGATTTTACTACGAAGAAGGAACAGCGCCACAATATTAGGCGCTTTTTTTTTATCCACAACTTATTGTTTAAAATTACGTCAATACAATGTTTAAAAAATAATCATACATTTGTATAAATGAAATGGCTAGAAAAAGTCGCTGAACACCACAAAGACTACGTTGAAGTAGTTCGAAAGTTTGGCGAAACATTTTTAGCAGAAGACATAGTACAGGAAGCCTACCTAAGAATGTTGAAATATTGCAAGCCTGAAAACATAATAACAAAAGGAAAAGTAAATAAATCCTACGTCTACTTTGTTATTCGAAACATATACATAGATTACCTGAAAGAACGCGACAAATATCAAATAGTAAGCATTGAGAACCTGCACTATTTAACAAGCGAAGAAAACGAGGAACAAAAACACGAAGCCTATTTAACGATCCTAAATAAAATAAAAGAAGAAAGCTGTTCTTGGCATTGGTACGACAAGCGCCTATTCGAGATTTACAAGGATTCAGGAAAGTCAATAAGGCAATTAAGCAACGAAACAAATATAAGCGTTAAAAGCATATTCCAAACGCTTAAACATTGCAAGCAAAGAATTAAAGAAAATGTAGGCGAAGATTACACCGACTACAAAAACAAGGAATACGAATTAATAATTGAATAATGGAAAAAAAAACAACAAAAACAACGACAAGAAAAAGACGAACAAAGAAAGCAGAAGGACTAGGAGATTCTGTAGAACAAGTATTAGAAGCTTCAGGAATATCGAAGGTAGCCAAGTTTATACTAGGCGAAGACTGCGGATGTGAAGAAAGAAAGGCAAAGCTTAATAGGATGTTTCCATACAAAAAGCCTAACTGCCTACTCGAACACGAATACGAATTTTTAAAAGACTTTTACAACCGCGAAAGACAAAACACTATTTCAGTAAGTCAGCAAAAAGTATTAAGCGAAATCTACCAACGAGTATTTAACCAAAGAGTACAAATGTCAAGTAGCTGCGGTTCTTGCTGGCGCGACACAATAAGCAAATTAAAAAAGGTCTACGATGAATACGGAGAATAAATACTTCATTTTGGATAGCGGCGAAAATATGCACGACTACGCTAAAATGATTATTGAAAAGCTACAGAAAGACGGAAGACACTTTCTACACTTTGAAACAGATAGCGAAAACTTATTTTGTTGCGAAGAAGTAGACGAAGACGAATTCTTAAATTTATTTAAACTAGGCAACTTACAAAAAGACGAAGAATGAAGAGAAAAACAGGCAGACCTAAAAAACTACAAGACCCAAAAGAACTAGAAGACATATTCAAAGACTACAAGAAAGTAGTAAAGAACAATCCTAGAATAAAATACGTATTAAGCCAAAGAACAGGCGATATGATACCCGAACCACTAGAAACACCACTAACAATGGAAGGCTTCGAGATATTTTGTTGGGATAGATATAACTTCACAGTAGAACATTATTTTAGGAATACTAATAAAAGCTACGAAGAATTTTGCTCCGTCTGTTCGCGTATAAGAAAAGAAATACGCAAAGACCAAATCGAAGGCGGTATGGTAGGGCAGTACAATCCAAGTATAACACAACGCCTAAACGCCTTAAAAGAGCACGTAGAACAAACAAATATAGAACAGCCATTATTCCCCGATGTTAGTAAGAACAACCGCGATAAACAAGATTCTTAATTTAGAAAAACGAATTAAGATTATACAAGGCGGAACAAGTGCAGGTAAGACTTTCGGAATTTTGCCTGTACTTATTCATATAGCCGCAGACTATCCAAACACGGAAATAAGCGTAGTAGCTGAATCAATACCGCATTTACGAAGGGGCGCTTTAAGAGACTTTGAGAAAATAATGAAGTCAATAGGAAGGTGGTTTCCTGAACGCTTCAACAGAACGCTACTAAAATACGAATTCTTCAACGGAAGCTTTATAGAATTTTTTAGCGCAGACGATTCAAGTAAATTAAGAGGTGCAAGGCGCGACATTCTATACATAAACGAATGTAACAATATAAGCTTCCAAGCCTACAACGAACTTGCAATACGAACCAAGAAAGAAATATATTTAGACTTCAACCCTGCAAACGAATTTTGGGTGCATACCGAACTAAAAGACGAAGCAGATGCTGACTTTATAATTCTAACCTACAAAGACAATGAAGCACTAGACGAATCAATAGTACAGCAAATAGAAAAGAACCGCGAAAAGGCAAAGACTTCTTCTTATTGGGCTAATTGGTGGAAAGTCTACGGCGAAGGTCAGGTAGGTAGTCTAGAAGGCGTTATATTTAGCAATTGGCAACAGATTGACAAACTGCCAAACGAAGCGCGTTTAATTGGAATAGGATTAGACTTTGGCTACACGAATGACCCTACAGCAATTATAGAAGTTTACAACTATAACGGAAAGCGAATCCTAAACGAACTAAAATACCAAACAGGAATGTTAAACAGCGATATTGCTAAAGTGCTTCCTAACAACGTTCCAATTTACGCAGATTCAGCAGAACCAAAAAGTATAGACGAAATAAGGCGCTACGGAAAGACGATAAAAGGCGTAACAAAAGGAAAGGATTCTATAAACTACGGAATAGACACAATGCAACAGCAGGACTATCTAGTAACAAAAGACAGCACTAATCTAATCAAAGAACTGCGTTCCTACATTTGGGATACGGACAAGCAAGGCGTAAAACTAAACAAGCCTATAGACCACTTTAACCACGCTATAGATGCTCTACGCTATCACGAAATGGAAACGCTTGGAATAGGTGCAAATTACGGCACTTATAACATCAGGTAATACAAAAACACGAAAAATAAGTTATAAATATATGAAGTTCAATTTAACACTTCCAACATCCTTAAACGAAATACCTTTAAGCAGGTATCAAGAATTTCTTAAACTACAAAAGAAGTCAAATGACGAAGAATTTGTAGCGCAAAAAATGGTAGAAATCTTCTGCGGAATAGAATTAAAAGACATAGCAAAAATAAAGCTTACAGACCTGAACGAACTAATAGTACACTTCACAAAGCTATTTGAAGAAAAGCCACAGCTACAAAGAACGTTCAAAATAAAAGACATAGAATTTGCTTTCATTCCGAATTTAGAAGAAATAACTTTCGGAGAATACGTAGACCTAGAAAACTATTTACAGGATTGGGAAAACTTCCATAAAGCTATGAGCGTAATGTTTAGACCAATCAAAAAGAAGACAGGCAAAAACTACGAAATCACGGACTACGAACCGAATAAAGATATGCAAGACCTTATGAAGTTCGCACCGCTTGGCGTATGCATAAGCGCCTATGTTTTTTTTTGGAATTTAGGAAGCGAATTATTAACAGCTACAATTAACTATTTGTCACGCGAGATGAAGAAGAACAAGATAACTTTAGCGACTTTACAGAACGCGGACAATTCAATAAAAGATGGGGATGGTATGGAAGTATTTATGGAATCGCTAAAGGAGACATCACAAAGTTTGACGAAATTACAAGACTTCCGCTTACTCAATGTCTCACCTATCTCATCTTCGAAAAACAAAAAAATCAAATCGAAAACAACGAAATAAGAAAAGCATATAGAAAATGACAGGCTACTACGACTTAATAACACGAATAAAAGAACACTTTGAAGCAGACCCTATAGTTAACACAGTAACGCAAGGGGATATTTTCCGAGTAGATTTAAACAAGCAAACTATTTTTCCTTTGGTTCATATCATAGTAAATAATGTGCAGTTTGTTAATAACGTTCAGCAATGCAATATAAGCGTTTTGGCTATGGACATTGTGGATATATCAAAAGACGAAACCGAAGACATCTTTACAGGAAACGATAACGAACTAGACGTACTAAACACACACCTAGCTGTATTAAATAGAATGTACGAATTTTTAAGACGTGGCGATTTATACGACGATAAATTTCAGGTAACAGGTAATCCAACTTGCGAACCTTTTATAGACCGATTCGAAAATAAGTTAGCAGGATGGACTATGACTTTTGATGTTCTTATTCCCAACGATATGACAATATGCTAAACAACGTACAAGCCTTTCTAGACGATTATAAAGACTACGTAATTAAACAAGCGAAGTCTAATCTAACACGAATGAAAAAGAATTCGTCTAAAACGCTTTACAATAGTTTAAAGGGCTATGTTAAAGAATCAAAGAATAGCATTCAGATAACCTTTGAAATGGAAGACTACGGCTTCTTTTTAGACCAAGGTGTTAAAGGAGCAAATCCAAGTAAGGTTAGTAAGAACGCAAAAATAAAAGGACAACAAGCACCTAACAGCCCTTACAGGTTTGGTAGCGGTACAAAAAAAGGAACGTTTGACCAATTCGCTTCAAGTATAGCAAGATGGGCGCAGCGAAAAAACCTACGGCTACGCGATGCGAAAGGCAAATATGCAAAAGGCAATTATAAAACTATTGGCTATGTAGTAGCAGGTAATATTTACAATAGAGGTTTAAAGCCTAGCCTTTTTTTTACAAAGCCATTCGAAGCAGCGTTTAAAAAACTACCTGACGAACTTGTAGAAAAATACGGACTAGATATGGAAGAACTATTCGAAGAAATAACAAAAGAAAACTTTAAGAAATGATTAATATTTATGCAAGAAGCCCTTACATAATAGAAGTAAACGAAACAGGACAAACAGCTTCTAAAATAGAAATATTTTTATGGAATACAGGAAGCGTTCCTTCTTCGCCTGCCTATACATTAAGCAAAAGCATTCCTGCTTCAAACAACCTACAAACGCTTTACAATGTAAGCCCTTATATTCGTGAATACATAAGCCACGCTACTTATTCAAACAACTACAACACGAACGGAAAGCTAACAAGCACAGACGAATATTGCAACGTACAAATAAAGCGCTATAAAATTGTTGTAGGCGTAGAAACGCTTCTAGATACTACGAACTACTTCGCCTTTGACGGCTATACGCTATACGAAGACGGAAATAACTACGATTTAGGAAACTATCATTTAGACAGCGAAACGTATTTTTATCCTTACGATGCGGATGTAACTTTAACAGCACCTTCAGGCGTTCTATACAACGGCGGAATAATGACTTGCTACCTAGAAAACGGCTTCGATGTAAAATACACGAATTTAGTAACTGCGGCTTCTTTCACTTACAACGTAACAGCAGACGATTGGTACGACATTTATAGAGTTTATCCGCTTTACTATTCACAAGGAAATTTAGTAGAAATAATAGACGGAAGTTTAAACGTAGTACATAGCTTTACAATGCAGCCTAAATGTGTTCCTAAATACATTCCTGTAGCTTGCGACTTTGTTAATAAATACGGCGCTTGGCAGCGTACTTGGTTTTTTGCTTCTAGTACGGATTCTTTGAACGTTGAAAACACGGAATATAATCTTTTACAAAGTAGCCTACCTAGTTACGACACACAAGAAGGACAAAGAAAAATATTTAACGTAAAGGGAAATAAAACAATTCGTGTTAATACAGATTGGGTAAAAGAAAGCTACAAGAACGTAATCCAAGACTTGATGTTTAGCGAAAGAATTTTGATAGACGGAAAGCCTGCACAGCTAAACACCAAAAACACGGAACTATTCAAAGGAATAAACAAAGGAACTATAAACTATCAACTAGAATTTAAGTTTGCTTACAATACAATAAACAGCGTAATATAATGCGAAGCGTACAAGTATACATAGAAGGAAGAAGACTAGAACTATTCCAAGACGAACAAATAAGCGTTAATAGTTCAGTTCAAAATATAGCGGACATAAGCAAAGTATTTACAGACTTTAGCCAATCGTTTACTGTACCTGCAAGCCCTTACAATAACGAAATATTTGAACACTTTTACCAAAGCGACGTAGACGGAACAATAGACCACAATATACGCAGAAGGGCAAAAATAGAAATAGACCTAACAGACTTCAGGAGGGGAAAAATACAACTAGAAAAAGCCAACCTAAAAGACGGACAAGTAGAAAGTTACACTATAACGTTCTATGGCGATATTAGAACGCTTAAAGATGCATTCGGCGAAGACAAGCTTTCCGACTTGGATTTAAGTTCGTTAGAATTCGCCTACGATGGAACGGAAATATACAACCGAATAACTGACACGGCTACGGACTACGATGTTCGTTATCCGCTAATAGCAAATAACAGACTTTGGACTTATGGCGATGCTACAGCCGAAGACATAACAACTAACGGCGGCGCTATTCAATACGATGAACTTTTTCCTGCTGTTAAAGTAAGCAAACTATTCGAAGCTATAGAAAATACTTATAACCTGAATTTAACAGGTACGTTTTTAACAGACGAACGATTTACGAAGTGCTTTCTATTCGGTAAAAACACGAACGAATGGCAGTTTATTACTGAAGCCCAAGATATAGATTTTAATTCTATAATAACTACTTCTACAGACCTAAACTACACAGGGCTAGGATTACAACCTGCAAACACTTACATAGACCTAACAGAAAACAGCATTAACGTACAATACGCAAACAACGTTATAGACCACAAAATAAAAATAAATGTAATAACGCAGAGTGCAGTAGGAACTTATTACATAGACGTTTTTCAAGACGGCAACTACAATCAAACGCTAGAAGGAACTACTACAGGAAACTTGCCTGACATAGTTATTCAAAACACTTTCGGACTAGACACTAACTACACTTTCAAAGTAAAAGCAGATATTTCAATGAACTTTGAAGTAGTAATAACTTACCTAATAAACGCAATCTATGAACCGCCTTCAGGGCAGCCCCAAAGCGTTTCAAGTTATTCAGTAATTGACACAAACACGAACGCACTAACAGGTAACGTAAATCTAAATAGCACACTTCCTGATATGAAAGTAAGCGACTTTTTTACAGGCGTTCTAAAGCAGTTTAACGCTACTTGTGTAAGCGTAGGAACAGACACCTTCGAAGTACTTCCTTTAGACGAATGGTACGGACAAGGCGCTATAGTAGATGTAACTGAACACACGGACATTGAAAACATAGACGTAGAAAGAATTAAGCTATACAAAAATATAGCGTTCAAATACCAACAAAGCGCAAGCTTCACAAATAGAAGATTCTTTACTACAACGAACAGGGAATACGGCGATTTAGAATACCAATTCCAATACGATGGCGATGAATATACAATAGAACAGCCATTCGAAAATTTGTTGTTTACGGAATTTACAGGAAGCGGTGTTTTTGTAGCCTACTGCCTAGATGAAAACTACAGCGCCTTTACACCGAAGCCTGTGCTTCTTTATTTCACAGGACAAGGAACAGCTTCAACGCCTATAAAATTCTTTGACGATACTACTACGCAAGACATAACAAACTACGCAATTTTAAGCCAAGACTTAACCTACCAAAACACGAAATATTCCTTAAACTTTGGTGCTGAAATTTCAATAGTAGAACAAGAAACAATTCAAAACGGACTATACGCTACTTACTACTTCCCTTACTTAATAAACCTATACAACTTAAAGAACAGGCTTTACCAAGTAAAAATGAATTTACCTGTAAGCTTACTTACAAATCTTCGTTTAAATGACCGCCTAATAATTCGAGACAAGCGCTACATAATAAACGAAATGAAATCAAACCTAACTACAGGCGAAGTAAACTTTTCCTTGTTATTAGATTTTAGACCTGTAACACCTGACCAAATAATAACGCCAAGCAAAGACGCACAATGCTTGGATATTAAAATAAATCTTCCAAATGGCGCAGTACAAGCAGACATAACAACAACTGCAGTAGGTGTAACAATAACGCCTTCTACAATAACGCAAAGCCAAAGCATAGAAGTTTGTATTCCTGTTAATTTGAATACAGCTACCTACATAATAACGGAAGATTCAGAAGACTACATAAACACGGAAGAATACGAGCGCTTCATAACAGACGAAGCAGCACCACAAATTATCGTTTTAGTAGTTACTTATACATATAGCAATGGAACACAGACAGCAAGTCAAATAATA
>Ga0213864_10000553_pt1 | contig 16929 bp, 28 predicted proteins | sample PICome_5_FD_160078 | JGI IMG/M metagenome (GOLD analysis project Ga0213864, IMG submission 160078) | Coastal seawater microbial communities near Pivers Island, North Carolina, United States - PICO247 | ecosystem: Environmental > Aquatic > Marine > Coastal | place: USA: North Carolina... | reverse complement strand
TCAGCCGATTGCCTATCAAAACCAATACCAAACTTCAACTATAATATTAAATGGGAGTGCGATGTTCGCAATAAAGACAGGTGTATAATTCAATACACAATGCCAGAAGATGAAGATAAAGTTACTGAAGAAGTAATTATGACTATTACTCAAAATAAATATAAAAAGTCCAAGGACGCCTCACGTTCTTTTAACACATTGTATGATGCTTAAATCTAATGTCGATAAACTTCAAAGATCAATTTATTGAAATTGCGATATCTAAACAATATAAGATCAAACAGCCTTCTTTTGTTCAAAAGAAAAATAATATTGATCTAATATTAGAGGGGCAACAATCAGGTAAACCAGTTTTTGTAAGTGTTGATATTAAGAAAAAAAATAGAAAAGATTCCAATAATTGGGTATATATTGAATTTCAAAACTCAAAGGGTAAAGAAGGTTGGCTTTATGGAGATGCAGATTTTATTGTTTTCGAAACCAAACAATCATTTATATTTGTTCCGCGCAAAAGCTTAATCAATCATTTAAGTGCAAATCAAATTGTTAGGTGGGATCTTCCTTTTGTAGATAAGCCTTGGAATTGTAAAAACCGTTTATTCAGAAGGCCCAAAACAAATGAAATCATTACTCAAATTAATACTAGAGAATTATTATCTGTACCCAATCACAAAATTTGGAAAAAACCTAAATCATAATATATAATATTTATCTATGAAAAAAACAACTACCAGCAAACAAAAATGTAACTCTGGAACTTGTTCAAACTCAAATATAACCAAAAGCATTCAAAACGGAAAAGGCGACAAACCTCGTCCTTTTTCAAAACAAAAATACAATAAAAATTATGAATCAATTAATTGGAAAAGAAATTAAGCCAACTTTTTATGTGGTTACTCGTAACGGCAGAAGGGTGATTGATAGGGACTACTGGACCATCTCTGAGGCTCAAGAACATGCTACATCTTTAATCCAAACTTTGAAAAATTTCAAAGATCCAGATGTTAGCAAAGTTATTATCATGGAAACTGATTCACCAGAATCTATTAAATAGATCTTGACAGATTAATTTTTTTCTTTTATAATGGCTTCACAATCAAAATTAGATGAAGCTTACCTTAATATATGTCAAGAGTGGTCTAAACTCTCTTCTGCGAGACGTAAACAAGTCGGCTGTGTCATTGTTAAAGATGGAGCAATTATTTCCGACGGATACAATGGAACACCAAAAGGGTTTGACAACAACTGTGAAATCATGTATGATGGTAATCTTAAAACTAAAGAAGAAGTTTTGCATGCAGAAAGTAATGCTATTACCAAACTTGCAAAATCCACACAGTCTAGTCTTGGGGCAACAATGTACATCACCATTTCTCCTTGCGTAGAGTGTTCTAAATTAATCATTCAATCAGGAATAGAAAGAGTAGTATATAAAGACTTTTATCGAGATGATAGAGGTATAAAATTATTAAAACAAGCTAAAATAGAAGTAAATCAATATGAATATAGATAAATTAAATTCAGTAATGAATTATACATTAAATAAATTCTGCCCAATTGTGGTAGTTTCTTTTTTAACATTTTTAAATTTCGGCTTCGAAACATGGGAACCTTATGTTATTGTGGGCCTTGTGGCATTCGCTCAAAACTTTCACTACAAAGTAGGGTATAGTGTTGCTCTTTGTGAAGAACGAGGTTTACTGAAAGATGAATAAACTAATTAATAAAATCAAATCAAAACTTAATTGTCTTTTTTGTAGAAGATACTATATTGTCTACAGAAATGAATACAATAAAATCAAAACTTATCAAATAGGTAATATCAATTTATATAATTCGTTTGGAAACAAAAAAAGCAAAAGAGATAATGTAGGCTTCAAAGCTTATTGTTTTGCCCGAAATCAAGTTCGATCATTTAGACATGATAGAATTATTTCTATTACTAAAAAATAAAAATTGAATTTTTTACTTGAAATTACCCTATTTGGGTGTATAATATATCTAAGTTATACAATATTTTTATTAAAGAAAAAACAATCTAACGCCGAATCTTTAGAAAAAGAAAACGAATTTTTAAAGAATCAATTTAACCAATCTCAAGAATATTTCAGTAAACAGCAAAAATCTATAGAAGATTATCGTCAAGAATTGGAGTATAAAGAAAAATTTCTAGTCGAAGCCAACAAAACTTTAGAACAAAAACTTGCTGAAGAAACTGACAAACTTAAAAAACTAACACATCAAAAAAAGAGTAGCGAAGTTCGCCTTGGCCATATTGCAGAAACTTTAGCTCCCTTTTTAGATCAATTTGATTTTGAACCCGAACAGTGTAGCTTTCTTGGACAGCCAATTGATTATATATCTTTTGGAGACGACGAAATCACTTTTATTGAAGTTAAAAGCGGAAAAAGTCAACTCAACTCTAAACAAAGACACATTAGGGATCTTGTCAAAAATAAATTTGTCTCATGGAAAGAGATTAGAATACAATAAATTTTTAACCCATAAATTATTATGAAACTAAAACTAACATCATTATTTGTAGCTCTTGGGCTACTTACTAACGCCGCCCTTGCAGGTAATTCTGCAAAGATTGGGTATGCTTCAGACTTCTTTTATAGAGGTGAGCAAAAAGCTCTTGAGTCAGTTCAAGCTGGAGTAGATCTAGAAACATCCTTGCTTGGCCTAGATGCAAAGCTTCATGCATGCACAAATCAATCTGTTGACGAAGGGGTCGATAGCTATCGATTTACCGCTGGACTTGGTACCACATTTGCTGGAGATCTATTGTCCGTGTATGGTGGTTTTAATCACTTCGAAGATGTAGCTGGAGAAGCTTTATCTGAAATTGAATTGAGTGGTTCAATTAATGTTTTCTCGAATCCTACTGTATCGGCATACAGAAATACAGATGAAAATCTTTATACATTTGAAGGTTCTCTTTCTGAATCTTTTGATTTGTCGTTTGCCTCTTTAGGGGTACGTGGTTCAGTTGGTAATACTGAAATTACAACTTCTAATGATAGAACTTACTATTCTGTTGGTTCTAGCTTGTCTCGTCAAGTTGGCGCCGGAGTTGATCTCTCTCTATCAGTAGATCTGGTTGATTCAGATGACATTGATCGCGAGTTTGTATTTGGTACAGCTTTAGCATTTAATTTCTAATATAACCCTAATTATAAATATGAAAGAAACATTACAAAAAATTACTTGTGCAGTAAAAGGTATTGCTGCCACATTACTTAGCGTCCTTGGACTTCTTGTTGTCGTTCAAGCTGTTTTTGGAGCTTCTGCCCCAGTTAACGTTATTGGCAATTTGCAAGGATTGCTTGGAGGTTTTGTTGGAGCTGGAGCTGACTTTACCTCTTTCGTTACTCTCGTTCTAGTTGTAGCCTTGATTGGCAAACTTAGTTGTGATAGTAACGCTTGTTCCAAGAAGTAAGTAAGTTTTACTTTACTCTTGACTTTTAATTGGAGGGCGGTTATAATGACCGTCCTCCTTTTTTGTTTATGAAAGCTTTATCCCTATTTTCTAATGTTGGTTTCGGAGAAATGTATCTTCCTAAAATAGGCATAGATGTAGTTGTGGCGAATGAATTATTGAAAGATCGCTCACAATTTTACCATCACCTTCACCCCAAAACCAAACAGGTTATATGTGGCGACATATGCTCTAATTCAGTCAAAGATCAAATTATATATGCGTGTGAAAAATTAGGCCCCATCGATTTAGTTATAGCTACTCCTCCATGTCAGGGCATGAGTGCTGCCAATGCATTAAAAAAACCCGATGACCCAAGAAACACTTTGGTTGTTCATGCTCTCTCAATATTTAAATCCATCAATGCCAAATTTATGTTAATCGAGAATGTTCCAGGTATGGCAAAAACTTTTATTAATCAAGAAGATGAGGCGATAAATATTATAGATTATATTAATCAAAATATACCCAAAGGTTATAAATGTATAACAAAACCCTTAAATGCCAAAAGTTACGATTCCCCTCAGTCCAGACTACGCTCAATATCTTTAATATCAAAAAATGGAAGATGGAAACACCCGAAGCCACTTAAAACCATTTCCACATTAAGAGATGCTATTGGTCATTTACCATCACTTTCTAGTGGAGATCACTCTTATTTACCTTGGCATTTTTCACCAAAACATAACCCTAATCATATTAGATGGATGGACTCTACTCCAGAAGGTGAAACTGCATTCAATAATGATATTAATTATCCTCAAAAAGATGGTAGAAAAATCAAAGGGTTCATGACCACATACAAAAGAATGTTTTGGGATAAGCCGGCACCTACCGTGACCATGAATAGTGGATCTATTTCTAGTCAAAATAATGTTCATCCATCAGATTCTAGAGTTTTGACTATTCGTGAATTATTGTGTGTCTGTGGTCTACCTGAAAATCTTTTAGATAATTTCGCTCATTTACAGCCTGATGGCTCATACAAATACGATTACTCTCCTCAATTTATTAGGCATGTTATCGGTGAAATGTTTTTACCGCAACTATGTTTACATATAATGAAAAATATACCTAATCTTGAAAAATAATATGATTATATTATAATATATGTTATGTCAGACGACAATTTATATATTGATGGTCCCAAGGATTATGACGAACAAACAGATTCGTTTAGATTCGATTTAGAGAATCTTATATATAGATATATAGACGAGTACGACATTAATACAATTACGATCATTGGAGCTCTGCAAGAAAAAGTAGTTGAATTGTCTAATGAAGGTAATTGCGATTTTGAATCAGATATAGAAATAGAATAAATATGAAAAAATTAATTGGAATTACAGGCTTTGCCAGATCAGGCAAAGACACATTTTATGAACGCTCTAAAATTTGGCTTGATCGTGAGCACAAAAGATCAGTTAGAAGAGCTTTCGCTGATGCCTTAAAATCGGAAGTCAATGAAATCCTTGAGCCAACCACTGGTATTTCTGCATTTACTGAAGATGATAATTATAAATCTTTAATTCGCCCACTTTTAGTAACATATGGAACGGATATTCGGCGCCACCTTAATCCAAATTGCTGGATTGAAAAAATCCAGCCTCAAGTTATTGAAGACTTAAATCAAAATAAATTTGTATTTGTAACCGATGTTCGTTTTGAAAACGAAGCTCACTGGATCAAACTCAATGGCGGATTATTAATTAAAGTTGAAAGGCAGGGAGTATTACCAGCCAACAATCAAGAGCACAGACAATCTGTATTACTGAAAAAACATGTTGATTATAATGTTTATTGGCCTAGTTACGGCCAAGATGAAATTGCAAAATGTGATGACCACATAGCTCCAATCTTAGCTCACATAATCAAGCAATATTCAAATCACTCCAATCATATTCAAGAAGTAATGTAATGGGTAGTAGGCAAGAAAAATATCAAAAAAGCCCAAAAGGTAAAAAAAGCCTTAAAAAAGCTCAAGATAAATACGAAGAAGAAAACAAAGAAAAGCGTCGCATACAGAAACGTGAATACATGAGACGTAAAAGAAGGGAAGACCCCAACTACTGCAGGTGGAAGTAGCTTGACAAGCTATTATATATACTGTATAATGCTTGCATGATTAAAACTAAGCAAGCTAAATCAAAAGATATACAGTATAAATACGATCAATATTATTATATTAAATACTCGCTATCTTCTCGTTTTTCTCCTACTAGGAAATATGTTAGCGTAGTAAAGGCTAGATCTGCTTCTTTTGCGAAAGAAATTGTTAAGTTAAAATTAAGCAGAGATTACAAAGATTCAAGTTGTAAAATTCATTCTGTTCGTATGTTTTCTCAGCGATCTTCATTTCAAAGGCGCAGACTTTCAATGTCTGATTGGCAAAATATTAGAACATGCGCTTTTCCCAACATCTCTGATCATTTATTTAAATACCAATATTAATTATGTTTTACACTTTAATTAAGCAGTCATTATCTCCACAGGATTTAATTTGTGTTTTAAACAGTTTCCAGCAAGACTTAAAACTCATTGTTGCCAAACATAGATATGACAATCATACTCTTTCTACTAATGAGATTGTGTCTGAAATTAATAACTATGTTATACGTTATATAAATACATTGTCTTTAAAAAACTTTGGGAATGTTATTGAGTTTAAAAAGTTTTTATATCAACTAGCTAAAAAATTTATTTCTTGGACCACCGAAGGAGGTAGAGAGCCTAAAATTATATCTTATAATCGCAGGAAAGAAGATAGATTCATTCACACCGAAGATGGCCCACAAACCACCTTTGACTATATTTTTAGTAAATCCGGTGTCGAAGATGATTTTCATATTCGCTCCAATAAATTCAACAAGTACAAAAATATTTATCGCTGGATTTTTGATTACAGTCATTTTTTAACTCAAAAACAAAAAGAAATCCTTAAAATGTATTGGTCAGGTAGCACGGTTGAAAAAATTGGTGAACACTTTAATATTTCGCATCAAGGAGCATCTCATATTATACGAGAATCCATTCCTAAAATTAAACAATATATCAAAATACCAAACACCAATCTTGAAAATCATATAGTAGAAGGTAATATGTCTATTAAAAATTTGTTTGGGCCAAAAAAAGTGTAACATAGTGTGTGTCTGATCCTAATTACAATTCCCATATAAGTCAAGCTCCTAGCCGTAATGCTGCGGTTAATTTTAATTATGTTTGGGATCAGTCTAACACACATTGGACACCTATGGGTCAAAACCCTTATGATTTAATATTAAATCAAGCAAAATCAAGTATTCATAAGTTTGGATCTAACCCCAATTTATCTAACGGTAAAAGTGAAGAAGAAACAATATGGGATGGTGGAGATTTATATACTTTTCCTGACAATGCGGGAGAAGCTTTACAAATTCAATCTTCAAACACTAATGACACTCAAGAAATTGTAGTGATGGGGCTAGATGAAAATTTTGAAGAAAAATCACAATCAATTACCTTAACTGGGACTACAAGTGTCAGCTTGACTGGCAAATGGTCTCGAGTTTTTCGAGCATATAATAATGGCTTTGAAGATTTGGCGGGTGATGTCATCATACATAAAGATGATAATCCTTCTACAGTGTATGCAAAGATTCTTGCATCTAATAACCAAACATTAATGGCTCTTTATACAATTCCAGCCAATTATACCGGTTATTTGCTCAAGCACCACTGTTCAGCACAAAATACAGATAGTTCTTCTAGTATTAATTTTGTCATTCACATTAAAATGCGTGAATATGGCAAAGTTTTTCGCACTAAATCGATTATTTCTTGCTCAACAAATCAATCTGAAACAGAAACTTTACCCTTTCCGATTAAGTTGCAACCTAAAACTGATATTATTTTTAATAAAGTTTCTGCAAATGGTAGTGGTGGCTCGTTAAATGCTGATTTTGATATAGCATTGCTATGAAAATAAACGGAACAGACATCCTTTTCTTTTTCATTGTCTGTATTTTACTTTGGTTTACAAACAAACAACACGATCATATTATTTATTTAGAAGACACTGTGAAAATTCAAGATCAAGCTATTTCCAAACAATTATTTTTAATTGAGTGTCAAAAAATCATTATTTCTGGATCTAGCGGCACCCAACAAAACTCTTTCCCTTTCTACGAATTTGATTAACATGAAAACTAGTGAATTATTTAGCGAAGTAAAATTTAAAGATGTATTTAATTGCATTTATAAAAATTACTACAAGAATCGAAAGTTACCTAAAGATAAAATGATAGAACTTTCCATGGCTTATCAAAAGCTTTTTGAAGAATGTCAATTTGATGACAACGTTATTGAAACTCATATGAATAACAACGAATTAGCTGCACATATATTATATTACTTGCATAAGTAGTGTATAATATTCTGTGAGATTTTTATTGATTTTTCTTTTGACATCTTCTTGTGTTCATGATAAAATATATACTAAACCACCAACATCAATAGAAACAAAAAACTGGGAGTTAATTTATGCCAATGAATTAAGGTCTGCCATTTACAATAATGACTATGATGCTTTTGCATTTTTTTGGCCCCTGTACCTCCAAGAAAGACACAATAATAAACTAAAAACCATTAATGAATCCAACAAATGAAATCGCCATTGTTTTACTTTGTACCAAGCGAGAGTATGATTTAGGTTTTTTTCAAAAGTGTTTAGATTCTTATTTTGATAATAATTGCTCAAGACATTACAGTGTTGATTTATTTTTATTCTTTAATCAAGGAAGTCGAAATGATTATCCATTAATTGATAAATATCTTTTGCATAAAAATATCAATAATATTAAATTTCATTCTTTTAATTACTCACAGAGTCAAGACATTTATTTTCGAACACCACAAGAAATGCGTCAGTTTAATTCGCAAACTCATGAACTTGGCGGTTCTGGTGGCGCTAACTTGTTATTTTTCGATTCTATGTTATCCTTGATAGGCTTAAAATATAAAAATTACCTCATGATCGAATCCGACAGTAGGCCCATCAAAAGTTTTTGGTTAGATTTGTTGTTAAGACATTATGCATTTGAAGATTTTCTGATTTTTGGTAGCCGATATAAAGGTTTACAAGAACTACCTAAATATGAAAGCTGGACAGGGCACTTGAATGGTATCGCAATCTACAAAAACAACAATCACTTAAAACATTTATTGCAAGAAGCGAGATCTTATATAAAATATTCTGTAATTCATAATATAAATCAATTCATGAGTTTTGACGTTGCAATTTGGCTGTTTTCTAAAACTTTAAATTTCCAAAATTATTTAAATAGTCACAGAATTAATTACGAAGTTCTAGTAAATTCAAAAGTAATTTCAAACTATTCTCTTTTTTGTGACCTGAATTTATCTAGATCTGAAATCTTGAAAAGAGATCCCGAAACAATTATCTTACATCAAAAATGGAATTAATTAAAAACCCAAAACACATCCCTACATTTATACATATACCAAAAAATGCGGGAACATATATATTGAGTTGGTTTCAAATGCTGAATAGGGTTTATAATATACGTTTGGGCAAAAATAAAATCAACGGCTGGACTTCTCAAAGAATCAGAAGACATTTAGTTCAGTTGGATAATAGCAAACAATTAACTTGCTGTATACACACCCCTACAGATATACACAAAACCAGCTCAAAACTTTTTGCTGACAAAAACGATGAACATACAGATACTGTAAGTCTTAAAAATTTTATTGAGTTAATTAAATCTAAAGATATTGAAGTTTTTAGCATTTCTGCAGACCCAATTGGAACTGGCATGAGTGAATCATTTAAAGCTATTGATTCAATTTGTGCAAACATTCATAAATCTCCATGTTACTTCACTGTATTAAGAGAGCCTTTTTCTAGATGCAGGTCCATGTTTCATTATATACAAAGTGATCAAAGCTCTCACGAACCCAGTCACAAAATGTACGGAACTCAAAATTTTCATCAATTTGTTTGCAGTTATAATTTAGAAGACTCTTGGCTCATTAGACACATATTAAACTTATCCGACAATGAAATCCTACATGAATCTCATTTTGATCGTTGCATTGATGTCTTGGATAGGATTAAAATTTTTGACATTAACCAATCATCTCAGGCGGTCAATGAAATTATTGGTCTTTGCTATGGTCTGCAGCAATCTGATGTTGAAACAAAAGCTTTTTCAATTGATAAAAATATCAGTGACTACAAACAAAAAATTCACTTTAACCAATTATCCTTAAAAGAACAAGAAATATTTTTAAGGAGAACTTATTTTGATCGTAAGTTATATGAAAGATATATTATGATTAAACAATTTCCGGGTTTTACGTTATTATGAAAATTGATTCTTTTATTTTTAACTGGAATGGCTATTTTGAGTCTGCAAAACTCCTAGAGTCTACTGCATCTACTTTTTCTGATCGAGTAAATGTCATCAACAGTGACGATAACAATCAATTAAATCATTGGCACAACATTGGAGATGAATCTTTTTTTACTGCTCAATGGTTTAAATGTTTAGAAGTTTATGATTCAGAAAAAATTTTATTTCATGTACAAGCTGACACTTATTATAACAGATGGGAAGATCTAGCTAAAGACGCTCTTCACTATATGAATAAATATAATGCGGGCATTTATTACCCCAAAGTGAGGAATGTTGAATGGTTTGACGACAGCACAACTGAAATTCTGGGGATCAAGATGCAAGACGATAATATTAAATGTATAGCCAATGGAGATGAAACTGTTTGGTTTATACATCCTGCAATAATTAAATATTTCAAAGATAATAATCTTAACGAATTATTTCTGAATAATCGCATTGGTTGGGGCTGGGATGTAGTTTTTTGTGGTATTTCTTATATTCTTGGCATGCCCGTAATTAGAGACAACAATCATACTATTGAGCATGATTTTTCTAGAGGATATAGTAATCAAGAGGCTGAATCTCAACTTTATGATTTAATTCATTGTTTACCTTTTGAGTTGTGTTGGTACGCTCATAATTCAAGAGTAGATGCTAAACGGGTTTTTCTTAAAAAATATATCGACAAAAATGATTTGCCATAATGCTTATATCCCACTCCCATAAATTCATAACAGTTGATATCCCCAAAACAGGGACTTGCTCAAGACGCTTAGCTCTTGAACCGTTAAATATTGTGGATATTATTGGTGCCCCCCAAGCTACTGAAAAAAATCCTTTTGAACAACATGCCTCAATACAATCCGCTAAGCAAGAATTTATTAAAAATCAATGGCCTTGGCGAGATTATTACAAATGGATTATGTGCAGGAATCCGTGGAAAAGATATTTTAGTTTTTTAAATTACTTTAAAGGTTATCGTGAAAAATTTTTAAGGCGAGACCAAGCTATAATATGGGGTAAAGTTCAAACAAATCAAGGTCAAATATGTGTAGATCTATTTAAAAATAGATCAGATTCAAAAGTTCTAAAAATTCTCATCAAAACCCATGAATCTCAAGATTATTTTTATCTTGATAAAGATGGAGAAATTATTGTTGATTATATTGCTGATTTCGAAAATTTCTCAAACGAATGGAATGATTTTTTTAACAAAATTAATATCGATCCCCCAAAAATAAAATATGCAAATCAAAGCAATTCTTTCGTGGATTATTTAGATGTATACAGCCAAGAACTGATAGACTTGGTAGCAGAAAAAGAAAAACATATCATTGATTTAAAAAAATACGATTTTAAATGAAAAGGTACATTGTATATGCTCCACACAAGTGCGGGTCGACTATCTTATTGAAAAGTTTATGTAAATTATTCAATAAACGAATGCTTGCTGAACAAGAATACATTATTAATTTAAACTCACAACCCTTCAAATTTTTATTTACTAGATACATTAATTTTAGAAGAAATACTCTAAATATCAATCATGATTTAGATCATTTTGTCTTTATACCCAGACAACCAGTTTCCCTTACAATTTCAATGTTTTATTCTTGGGCTTATACTCACAATTTAAAACGTAATTTAACTGAAGAAAAGCGATGCTTTTATCAAAAAATGGGTCTCAATAATTTTATTATAGAAGTGATAAATGGGCAATCAAATAAAATAAAGCAAATGTTTACATTTAATACTGATTATAAAATTATCATACCTTATGAATTAATGATTTCTGATTTCTCTCGCTTTGCATTTAATTTTTTGTCATTTATTAACTCATTGGATTTAAAAGGCGACTGGACTAAAGCTTGTGCTGGATTTTTTGATCCCATAGAAGACCAAAGCGCCTTGATTGAGTCAGGAGATATCAAAGCTCACAAAAGGACTACTGATATTAATGAATGGAAAAACAAACTAAGTATACAGTTTCGCGAAGAACTCGTTTGTAGTAATAATTTCATTTTAGAATATGATCATTTTCTCAAAAGGGAATACGATTTGTAAATCATGATTAAAATAAATTATAGAGGTAGACTAGGCAACAACATGTTTCAGTATGCATTTGCATATATACTAGCAAAAATAGCAAGGTTGAAATTAGACGCTCCCCAAGTACATTTTTATAAAAATCACGGCATATACAAAACTTCAAGCAGTTCAAACAATTTTATCAAAACTGACCTTGGATCAACTTTTAACATCAACCCTCTATCGGGTGAAAGCTTTAATGATTTTATACAACTAACCGACAATAATTATTTTGAGCATCTAAAAAACCCAACTCCCAACAAAGGTTATTATTTAAATGGGTTTTTTCAACACGAAAGACTTTTGGTTGATTATCGCGAAGAAATTTTAAATTTATATCAATTACCCAAATCAGATTTCACTCCAAGCAAAAATGATGCTTTTGTTGCTTGCAGATTAGGAGACTGCCTGTTCACACACAGAACATATTGCACAATTGATTATATAGACTATCAACTACAAGTAAATCGAAATTCATACGACAAAGTTTATATTACTAGTGACACTATAGATCATCCACCCTTGGTAGATTTGATAAAAAAATACGATCTTACAATTTATCAAAACGAACCATTAGATACAATTTTATTTGCCAAAAATTTCAATAATTTGATACTATCTGCAGGTAGTTTCAGTTATTGGATGGCATATTTGAGCGAAGCAACCAACATCACTGTGTATAAAAACAGATTTGACTCATTGCAAAAAAGAAAAAACAATGCATGGAGCTACAATAAAAATGTCAAATTTAGTCTATAAACTCAGGCGCCGAGGACTTTGCTCTTTATTAAATAGTGTGCTTGGCTTATGCGAAGAGCAATTGCTTGGCGATAAAAAAACTATATACATAGACTCAAGCAACAGCACTTATTTTAAAAATATTTGCTTTTTTGATGTGTTTGAAACTAATGAGATTATCATTAATTCAGTCACTGGAGACGAAATACCTATCAGCGAGAAGCATGCCAGAAAATTCGCAACAAAACAAAACCAAACATTAATAAAATTTATCTTAAATTATACTGCTGAATTTCATAAAGAAATAAAATCTGTAGTTTCAGAATTAAATTTACCCAAAACATTCTCATGCTTTCATATTCGTCGCGGCGATAAAGTGGGTGAGAAATTATATACTTGGACGCAAAAAACTGGACGCACTGAATCAAAAAGATTCGAATTTTGCGATTATTTAAAACATTGCAAAAACATTGAAACAATTTTCATTATGACAGATGATTATAGATGCATACAAGAAGCGCGAGAATATATAAACAACAATAAGCTACCACACAACATTTTATGTTTAACCCAAGAATCTCAAAATGGTCACTCTGAAACACTAAATATTCAAAATGATCGTCGGTATTCAAAGCACGAACTTGTTCAGTTTTTCTCTGAAATTGAAATAGCAAAACAATCACAACAATTCATAGGCACAAAAAGTAGCAATATTTTTAGATACATAAAGAATCAATGTGTAAAAGATGTTGACTTTATAAGTTTAGATTAACATTATAATATAATCATATATATGAAAACCAATAAAAAACAAAAGCACTGGATTGCGATTGGCCCCTCTAAATCGGGCAAGAGTACATTGATGGATAGCGATGAATATGTGCCTCATAAATTAAGCAACGGAACTATGATCTATAGAGACCATAGCGCTTTGACTAAAGCAAAGACCACGAATTTCAAAATGGAAAGTCAGACAGACTCTTGTTTTTTTCACATGGATTCTGATTATGCAATTGAAGAACCTCTACGTAATCTTGTTGAGCTTAGTCTTGTTCATCATGTATACATAACAGTTCGAAAAGACCATGAAATGCGCTTATTGAATAGAAAAAAATATACAAGAAGAACACATAGAAATGCGAAAAAATTATCTCAAGTGTTTATTGAGAACATTAAAGAGCTGACAAAGTATCTTTCTGATAATAATATTGCTTACACGATTATAGGGCTAATTAACCACCAAAGAAAAAAGCTTAGCCTTGATCAGGCTCTAGATGTCATTACATTAATTAATCAAGAGATGGAGCAAGCTCGAAAATGGCTTAAAGAATACAACGATCAAGCGGAAGAGTATAGCCACATTGTTTTTCCAGACGGAACCATAAAAACTTCAGAGCTTGCAGTTTCGCATGAGCAAACATTTGATTTTATATTTAATTTGCTCGACTTAAAAGATTGGAAGTTACTAGATATAGGATGCGCTTACGGGTCTGCAGGAGTTGCAGGTATGAGGTATGGGGCTAAACATGTGGTAGGTGTAGAAATGCGTCCTAGGGCGATAGAAGCTAAAAATAATTTAGAAAAAGCTGGGAATATGGTGGGAGCTACAAGTTATGTTCATCATGCAAAATTAGAAGATATTAGCCTCGATGGAGAGTTTGATGCAGTCTTGGTGTTGAACTTTCTCCATTGGTTTAAATCCCCTTTAACTATCTTAAAGAAAATAATCCCTCATGTTGGCCGATACTTGGTCTTGGAATTGCCGCCTGTTTTACATGTAAGTAAAATCAAAAGGGATGAATTTGTAAAGTCTTGTAATATTTATTTTAATAAAATCACGGAATACGAATCCAAGTGGAAGTCTGAAGAAAAAAGGCGGTTAATTATTTTTGAAAAATAAACCATCAGTTTAAATGAAAAACAAACTAGCCATATTGTATTGTGCATATGGGAAAAAATATCTCTCAGAAGCGCTTGATTTTGCTAGTCGCACTAGGAAATGTATTGATCGAGATGTTAAACTGATTTTAGATACTGATCAAAATTTAAATGAAAAAGATACTCAAATCTCTCCATTTGATTATGTCAATACTTCAAAAAATTTTGACAAATTCAAAACTACCGATTTAAAATACGGATGCAAAATTCAATCTATGATAGATATCTGTAAACATGAAGATTTTGATAGGTTTCTATTTCTTGACACCGATGCTTATATTGTTAACTCGAAAGCTTTAGAAGTCTTTGATCTTTTGGATCATTACGACATAGCTATGAGTCATGCACCTATTAGGCACTCAAATTGGACTCCTCAAAAAACCCGTGGAAATATGGACCCACTCGTTCCATCATGTTTTCCTGAATTCAATACGGGTGTAGTTCTTTTTAAGAAAAATTGTGTAGACTTTTTACAGGAATGGTTAAATTTATACATGTCATCTTCTATCATACAGGTACATGACCAGCCTTCACTTAGAAGGCTTGCTTATTTTACAGACTTAAGGGTAGCTACTTTACCTGAAGAATATAATTTCAGAAACGACCCAAAAACACTTAGCAAATGGCATACACTATACATACATCACTGTAGGTAAATTACATTCCATACTATTAATCAACCATGATAAACTATCAGCATAAATTTCTTTTCATACATATACCTCGCACAGGAGGCTCCAGCATTGAATCACAATTTAACTACAAAGAAAACAAAGAAAAAAACAAACACTGGATTTTGAGCGATTGGAAAAGAACTTTAGATTCTGAGATTTTTTATGAATATTTTAAATTTGCTTTCGTCAGAAATCCTTGGGATTGTATCATATCAAAATACAAGGATCCTTGGTTCACAAACAAACATCCAGGAGGACCAATTGGAGAACGAGCAGGTAAATCTCTTAAATACTTCCTCCAACATTACAAAACTCCAACACATGAAAGGGGCGAAACTTTTCATGATTACTTCGATCCAGAACAAATGGATTTTATTGGTCGTTTCGAAAATCGTGAAAATGACCTACAATACATATCACATAAAATTGGTGCAAACATTGATAGCAACATCCACCAACGGAAAATTCAAATGCGAAACAAAAACAAAAAACACTACACCGAATACTATGATGACGAAACTCGTGAGATTGTGGCGCAAAAATATGCAAAGGACATCGAGTATTTCGGATATGAATTTAATTAAGTCTATGTAACAATACATAGGTACAAAAAGTAGTAATGTTTTTCGATACATCAAGAATCAATGTCTAAAAGATGTTGAGTTTATAAGTTTAGATTAAAAAATGAAATTTTTTACAAACTATCAAGTTAGTCATAATGTTATTAGGCATTTCTCCCAAGACATAAACCTGTCTCCACCTCCGACTTTTAAATCTAATTTTCCAATCCGTTTAATTGGGAATCATTTGGGAAACTTCGCTCATACAATTATAGATCATCTTCCTAATTTAATATGGCTAAATCAATTCTGCGAAAATCATTATATATTTTTACATGATGTCACTCACGGGCGTCGTAATCCTTACGACACAGTTAAGTATTTATTATCACTTTTAAATATTGAATTAGAAAATATTCATTTCATTAAAACTTCTGTTGATTTACCTAAACATTATGTAGACTTCCATCTTTCACACCATCGTTTTGCATTTCAATATTCTTTGCTTAAAAATTATATTGATCAATTAGATATCAGTGAAGCTAATCCGAATTTAATGATTTATTGTACACGGAATAGTGGGGGTAGAGCGAACCATAAGCGTCAAATGAATGCTGAAAACGAGCTTGAAATTATCCTTACTTCAGTCGCTTTTTGTCAAAAACATAATTTAGAATTTTATTATTTTGATGGCACTCATGACGGTCAACCTATGAGCATAGAAAGTCAATTTAAATTATTCCGCAGAGCAAAAATTGTCGCGGGCCCACATGGAGGAGCTTTTGCTAATGTAATTGCTATACCCCAAGCAAACGATTGTCATGTTTGTGAATTTTCTGAAGATAGAGTCATAGTTCACAAAAGGGGCCTTTTCAGAAAAAACTACTCAAATATACTTCGTTTTTTTCCTGAGCACTATCTAGATTATAGCCTCATTCCTTTTGAAGAGGGTTCTACCACAGAGGTTACACAAATTTCAATCAATAATTATAAAAATTGGTTGGATCAAATTCATTTTTAGTTCCCCCATGTTTACATCTCAGATATTC
>Ga0213864_10000550_pt1 | contig 16951 bp, 15 predicted proteins | sample PICome_5_FD_160078 | JGI IMG/M metagenome (GOLD analysis project Ga0213864, IMG submission 160078) | Coastal seawater microbial communities near Pivers Island, North Carolina, United States - PICO247 | ecosystem: Environmental > Aquatic > Marine > Coastal | place: USA: North Carolina... | reverse complement strand
GAGAAAATGACGGAATTCAAAACAGTCTAAACGATTAGTTAGAAAGAAAAATCATGTCAGATTCAAATAAAAGTCCGAATACACCAAAATTAAAATTTAGTCCTTACTGGATTTATGGTGCTATTATTATTGCTATTATCGCTTTTAATTTTCTAAATAGCGGCGGAATGGCGTCCAAGAAGATTTCAAAAAATGAGTTTTTTGAGATTTTAAAAGATGATGATATCAAGGAAATTGCAGTCATCAATAAGAACATTGCAGAAATTTACATCAAGAAAGATGCTATAAAAAAACAACGTCACGAAAAGTTTGTGAAATCAGCATTTTACAGACCTGGCGCTCCACTTTATGAGTATAATTTCGGAGATCTTAAGTATTTCGAAGAGACAGTAGATAAGGCCAAGAAAGATTATGAATTGGATCTTGATTTTGACAATGAAGATCGCCAAAGTATTTGGGAAGGTATCTTCGGATTGTTACCTTTTATTCTACTTATTGCCATTTGGTTGTTTTTTATGAGAAGAATGTCTGGTGCTGGCGGTGCCGGAGGTGGAGGTCAGATTTTTAGTATTGGAAAATCGAAGGCCAAATTATTTGACGAAAACACTAAGGTGAAAACCACGTTCGAAAATGTCGCTGGACTTGAAGGTGCTAAAGAAGAGGTTCAAGAAATTGTAGACTTTTTAAAGAGTCCACAAAAATATACCTCGTTAGGAGGTAAAATTCCAAAAGGAGCATTACTAGTAGGCCCTCCGGGAACAGGGAAAACATTATTGGCAAAGGCCGTTGCAGGTGAGGCTGGAGTACCATTTTTCTCACTTTCAGGTTCTGATTTTGTTGAAATGTTTGTAGGTGTCGGAGCTTCAAGAGTGAGAGACTTATTCAAACAAGCACAACAAAAATCACCGTCTATCATTTTTATTGATGAAATTGATGCTATTGGTAGAGCACGAGGTAAGAATAGTATGACAGGAGGGAATGATGAGCGTGAAAACACATTGAATCAGTTATTAACAGAAATGGATGGTTTTGGTACTGATACGAATGTAATCGTATTGGCAGCAACAAACCGTGCCGATGTTTTAGATAAAGCATTGATGAGAGCTGGTCGATTTGATCGTCAGATTTATGTTGATTTACCAGACATCAGAGAGCGCCAAGAAATTTTTGAGGTACATATCAAACCTCTGAAGCTTGATGATAATGTAAATATCGAATTTCTTGCACAGCAAACTCCAGGATTCTCAGGAGCAGATATTGCAAATATGTGTAACGAGGCTGCTTTAATCGCTGCGAGAAAAGAAAAAAAACTGATTACACATCAGGATTTCTTAGATGCTGTTGATCGAATTGTTGGTGGGTTAGAGAAGAAGAATAAAGTCATTACAGCCAAAGAAAAGAAAGTAATTGCTTACCATGAAGCGGGTCATGCAACCGTTAGTTGGATGACAGAACACGCCGCGCCATTGGTGAAAGTAACCATTGTACCAAGAGGACAATCGTTGGGTGCTGCCTGGTATTTACCTGCAGAACGAATGATTGTTCAGACCGAGCAAATGCTGGATGAGATGTGTGCAACTATGGGTGGTCGTGCTGCTGAGAAAATCATGTTTGATAAGATTTCTACAGGTGCCTTAAGTGATCTTGAAAAAGTAACCAAACAAGCAAGAGCTATGGTTACAGTCTACGGATTGAATGAGGAATTAGGCAATATTACCTATTATGATTCGACAGGAAATGATGCTTTCATAAAGCCATATAGTGAAGATACCGGTAAGCGTATCGATAAAGAGATTTCTAAAATTATTGAAACGCAATATCAGAGAGCGATCAATATCCTTAAGGAAAATAAAGATAAGTTAATGACTCTTGCCGAATTACTGCTTGAGAAAGAAGTGATTTTCAAAGACGACTTAGAAAAGATTTTTGGAAAGCGACCACATGAGCTGTCAGATGTTGAAACAATAGAAGAAGCATCCGAAGTAGTGGAAAGTAAAGAAGAAGATAAGGAGTAGACAATAATGAATTTTTTTAAGAAACTTTTCAATATTCAAGACAAAGAAGTTGAGGAAATTCAGGATCAGAAAGTTGATTTATCCCTCGATGATTTATTTGTACACAATTTTCTAGAAAAAGGAGGGAAGTTTTTGTACTGTGTCAAGAAAGAAGAGGTAATTAAAAATTTAAAAAATGTCTTTACCGAAAACAAATGGGATAAAGCGTATCTGTTAAATCCGTCTCTAAAAAAAATGTTTGATAAAAAACAGGTGACAGTATTGAAAAATATTCAGGAAGGTTGCCCTGTATTTACAACTTGTGAGCATTTAATTGCTGATAATGGAGATATTTTATTTTCATCAAATCAGTTAAAGAGCAAAAAGTTGAATAAATTACCTGATGATTTTATTGTTTTTGCAACTACAAGTCAGATTGTAAAAGATACAGGACAGGGTCTGACAGGAATTAAAAGAAAAAACAAAGACAACCTACCAACCAATATTTCATCAATTAGAAATTATCGTTTACATAATCCTGATGATAGTTTCCTGAACTACGGTAACAGTAATTCAAAAAACTTATATTTGCTCTTGTTAGAAGATTTATAAGATGAGTAACCTTTATCAAAGGGGCGTTTTTGGGTTTATTTATGTTGTTCTCTTCATTTCGGCTATACTATTTTCCGAATATTCTTATGTAGCTTACGGAACCCTTCTCGGCTTTATGTGTATGCTAGAATTCACTCGAATTATTCATTTAAAATATACCATTGTGTACTTGATGTATGCGATCTTGGTGTATTTGATATTCGTAGAGCAATTGGATGTACTAATACTACCAATTCTTATTGTTTCTTTGATTTCATCCATAGTCTTAATTTATCAATTGTACTATTACAAAGAATTTAAACTCACTAGAACCATTACTAAAATTATTGTAACGACCAGGTATGTTATACTTTCCTCAATCTTCATTATCCTTCTTCCATTCTTAAATGACGAATATAGACCACATTTAATCATCGGAATTCTAGTAATGATGTGGGTGAATGATAGCTTTGCCTTTCTGATTGGAAAGAATTTTGGTAAGCGAAAATTATTTCCATCTGTTTCTCCCAAGAAAACTATTGAAGGATTTATTGGCGGATTTGTATTTTCAATACTGGCTGCTGGAGTCATTTATTATTTTAATAGAGATTTGTCCTTAATGAATTGGTTGATTTTAGCGGTTATTACAAGTATTTTAGGTACAATTGGAGATTTGATACAATCAAAATTTAAAAGACATGCAAACGTAAAAGATAGCGGAACCTTAATCCCTGGTCATGGTGGATTTTTTGACCGTCTTGATAGCTTGTTGTTTGCTGCCCCGTTTGTATATTTGTATCTGCACTATATTGCTATTATTTAATGATACGATTTCATAGAGAAGGGTATACAATTATATTTATTACATTTAGTATTGTAATTGCAGGAGTTCTACTTGCTGATAATTACATTGATAATCTGTTGGTTTCTAAAGCTATACAGGTTGTATTATTGATCTTTCTAATTCTTATTCTCCAATTTTTTAGAAATCCAAGACGAATCACCCCAATAAATGATGATGCTATCATCGCTCCAGTTGATGGTAAAGTCGTTGTGATTGAGGAGGTTGAAGAACCAGAATATTTTAATGATAAGCGTTTACAAGTGTCTATCTTTATGTCGCCTATAAATGTTCACGTAACCCGATATGCACTTGGTGGAACAGTTTCTTACAGTAAATATCATCCAGGTAAGTATTTGGTAGCCTGGCATCCGAAATCGTCAACCGAAAATGAGCGAACAACTGTTGTTGTGAAAAATAAATCCTTCGGTGAAGTATTATACCGGCAGATTGCCGGAGCATTAGCAAAAAGAATCGTAAATTATGCAAAAGAAGGGGATGAGGTAATTCAGGGTTCAGATGCAGGATTTATAAAATTTGGATCGAGAGTAGATCTTTTTCTTCCCCTTAATACAAATGTAAAAGTAAATATAGGAGATGCTGTAAAAGGCGGAGTTCAAGTTATTGCAGAAAAATAAAATTTAATATCATGAAAAAATTTACCCTACCATCATTTTTAATTGTGCTTATGTTAACAATGGTTGCTTGTTCAAATAAGGATAAAAAATCATCGTATTCAAAGCAGACTAACGAAACAAAAGAAACAAAAGAAACAAAAGAAGTAAAAAAGATATCAACTGCTGCTTTCGCATTAGAGAGAGCAAAAAATGATATCTCTTTTACGGCTTATAAATTCACAGAAAAATTCCCTGTAAAAGGGTATTTTAAGAAGGTAAATATCACATCGGGTGGAGAAGGAGTATCCGTTAAAGAAGCCATTCATAATACGGAGTTTGAAGTTCCAGTTTCCAGTTTACACACCTTAGATAAAAGTCGCGATTATAAAATCAGAAAGTTCTTTTTTGATGTAATGATGAATACCAAATCGCTAACAGGTAAATTTTCTATTACTGACGATAGCAACGGCGTAGTATCTTTAACCATGAATGGCGAAACTCAGGATATTCCATTTACGTATACCATTGACGAGAGAACTTTCAATATGAAAGCCGTTATGGATGTAAATAACTGGAAAGCAGGAAAAGCACTGGCTTCGTTAAATAAAATCTGTAAGGATTTGCATACCGGCTCAGATGGTGTATCAAAAACCTGGAGCGAAGTTGCTTTAGATATTTCGTCTACTTTTTAAATAGATTTTTAAGAGCTTCGGACAGTTTCGGATATTTAAATTCGTAACTCTCATTTATCAATTTATCACAGGAAATTTGACTTCCTGTAAGGAGTATAATTGCGAGTTCCCCGAATACCGTTTTTAATCCGAAAGCAGGTACACCTAATGGTACGAATGGTTTTCCAAGGCTTTTGGCAAGCTTTTTAGAAAAGGATGTATTCGTTTGATGTTCTGGCGCAACAGCATTATAAATTCCTTTGATTTTTCCTTGTATTGCCAAAAGGTATAGCTGGCATAAATCATCAATGTGGATCCATGGCATGTATTGATCTCCAGACCCCAAAGGAGAAACGATTGGAGTTGTCATCTTTTCTAATGCACCTCCGTTCGGACTTAAAACAATTCCAGTTCTTAAAATTGTAGTTGGAATATCGTTCGCATCAAACTGCAAAGCAGCTTCTTCCCAAACTTTACAAACCTGACCTAAAAAGTCATTTTCAGCTTCATCAGTTTCAACAAAAATATGATCTGATGTTACGGCACCGTAATAACCAATTCCGGAGGCCGATACAAAAGTTTTTAGTTCTACGGATAACGATTTTATCTTTGATAATAACAACTCAGCACTTTCAACGCGACTATCAATAATAACTTGTTTACGTTTCGATGTCCATCTTTTATCAGCGATTCCGGCTCCTGCTAAATGAATAATATGATGTAAATTCTCAAAAGCTTTTTCATCAATATGTTGCTCTTTCAGATTCCATTTGAAATGATTTTTAGCCTTTGGATTGCGCGATAGAATTCTAACGTTATAACCATTTTCTTCTAAAAGCTTAGTTAAAGCGGTTCCAATCAGTCCTGTTCCTCCTGTGATTAATACGTTTTCCATATGACAAAAATAAAAAAACCACAAACCAAAATTGGAATGTGGTTTTCTTAGTTTGTGTGAAATAATTACTTGATCTCTTTCATAGCATTGGTAATTAATGTCTTAATATGGTTCTTATGCGCTTTTGTCGCTAAATCACCAGTACCATTGCTTACCCATGTTTTGATGTTTTTCAGATTGTAAATCGCCATAGATTTTGCAGGAACGGTAAATCTATTTGCAGTTCTACCGGTAACCATACCAATTAAACGTTTTACATATACCGCCTGTAAATTTTGACGGAAAGAGTTGATGCCTCCATATACATCTGGTTTAAACATCATATTGTTTAAATCGGTCATGTATGTAGATAACTTGTATTTATTGCCATACAAGGCAGAATTTGTCATTCTTTGTAAGGTATTTGGGTGCATTAAGTGCGCTAAAATACTTGTTTGATAACCCAATACCCTTTCATGAATCTTTGGATCTTCTGGTCCTCCGAAGAAATTGTATCCTCTTCTTTGTCTGGCTAGGTAATTGTACACATCATTTGGGGTATCAAATGCATTTGGAGCAAAGATATATTGCTTCAAGGCAGACATTGCTCTTTTTTGATCTGCTAAGCTTACTGGAGTATAAGGTTGTTTTCCACCGTTTTGTCCGTAAACAGAACGGTCAACATAAACACCCCCAATAAAACGAGAAATAACTCCACCAGCAATTCTAGTCTGATTGTGCAAAGTCGAGAAAGCTCGATTTAAATCCATGTAAGTTTCTCCTTCTTTTAAGAATTTTCCTTTGATGTCTTTCATCATAGAGTTCACCAACTTGAATCTATTGATGGAGTAGGTAATTTGATCGTTAGATAAATCACCAATCATTACTCTCGGGTCAATCGCTTTTCCTGGAGATCGCATGTCATCAGCATCATTACCGAAAATTAATTCTGGCTCCGTAGAACGCGCCAATAATGCATTTCTTTCAGCTGTATTTTTAAAAGGCGTATATCCAAACTGAATTGCCCAAACATCATAAGGTCCAACAGCCATGTCGTAATACTGACCTTGCTTACTTCTGTCATTCGTAATGTTGATTCCAGCATAGTCCATCACCGAACCAGTTAAGGCTTTACCTTTAATGAAATCAGCATCTGCTAATTGTTCTGGAGAGAACAGTTGACTCGCTTTCATGTTGTGGTTTAATCCTAAAGTATGACCTACCTCATGCATGATTAATGACTTCATACCTTCTTTTTTGATCGCTTCCATTTCTAGGTCAGAAGCACCATCAATCTGCAATAAAGCAGTTCCTAACTGAAGGTTTTCGTGCATTACATGCCCGGCAGAACAGTATAATAAGTTGTGTTTTGCTAATAATTTTTTAGCTTCTAATTCTTGAGTAGTTTCCAAATACATGTTCTTAGCGGCATCATTATATAATTTGTCTGCAAAAACTCTGTTGGTGAAATGTACATATTCTAACATGATATCTGCACCAAGGATTTCACCTGTCCTTGGGTTTACGAAACTCGGTCCGTATCCACCAAAAGGAGGATTTGGTGATGATGTCCAACGCAAAACGTTATAACGTACATCACCGGCATCCCAATCTGCATCGTCTGGCTGAACCTTCACAGCCATTGCATTTTTAAATCCGGCTTTTTCGAAAGCTTCATTCCAAGCTAATACGCCTTCTTTAATAGTTTCTCTCCATTCTACCGGAGTAGAATTTTCAATCCACCAAGTAATAGGCGTTACAGGTTCTGAGATAGCCGAACTTGGATCTTTTTTAACCAATCTCCATCTGTGAATCATATCTCGGTAATTAACCGTACCAGTAGCAGTCATGTCGTTCGTTTGAGTTAGGAAGTATCCCACTCTAGGATCATCCATACGAACCTCATATCCATCTGCCGGCATTTGCATAAAAGCATGGAACACTTTAATTGCAACATTTCTACCATCGGTAACAGCCTCCGAACCTCCGTTTAACACTGAAGGATTGTTATACACATACTCTGTTTTGATATTTGTGTTTTCAGGATAGTTTTTTATCTCATTGATTTTGGACTTGTTGCTATCAAATCTACCTAAGCTAAACGCAAAAGGTGATTGACCTGGAAATCTTGGCCCTTTAATTCTTGTGAATGTTTCAGACAAGAATAATTTTGTAGCATCAATTAAATACTCACCTTTTTTTGTGTCAGCAACTAAGATTTTACCACTTGCAATGGTAGCATCACTCGTATTGGCAGTTGCCGATTTAGATATAGCATTATTTTTATCAAAATAGAAGTTCGTGTTTGGTGCGACGAATTCTATTTTATTGAAAAACTTCTTAATGTGGAATACACTAGAACCGCGGTAAGACCCTCTAAAAGCTCCTGCTTCAGTTACACCATCAGCAATTTGTGCAAAATATATAAAGTCTTTATTTAATTGGTCTTCTTTAACTAAAAGCTTTACCGCTCCAGTAACTGTATCTTGATAAATGGTGAATAAACCTTCCATTTTTTTGCTAGACTTCGTCATACTAGCAATTGATTTTTTCGGCTTTGGTTTTGGCTTCGGTTTAGGAGCCACCATTTCCTTGGCATTCTTCTTTTTCTTTTTCTTACGTTGAGCATCTACATCTTGAATACCAACCACGGTAAGAGCAAGAAGTAAAGACAAGAATAATTTGAATTTAGCAGTATTATTTGTTTTCATTATATAATATATGTTGATTTAATTCATCCAATATACTTTACAGATACTCAAGATTTGTTAAGGTTATGATAAATTTAGGAAATCCTTAAAAAAAATCAGGACTACGTTTTAAGATATGGAAAGGATAAGCCGTATTTTTGCTAAAATGAAAAGAAAAGGATTTGTTTTTACTTCCTACGAGGCACCGAACCAATCTCCATTTGAGAAGCTACTTGAAATTTTCAAAGAGTTAATCACCTACACATCTGGGGATTTTGATGAGGCCATTGATTGGTTGCGTCAATTGGATAAAGAATACGACCTTACAGATGAAAATTATACCATTGAAGATTTTATTGAAGATTTAAAAGCCAAAGGTTATATCAAAGAAGAGATTGATCCTGATGGAAATGGAGGAGGAATAACGCTCACTGCCAAAACTGAAAGGGCAATTCGTCAGCAGGCTTTAAATCAAATTTTCGGTAAAATCAAACGAAGAGGTACAGGAAATCATAAGAGTAAAAGTGCTGGAATGGGGGATGAACACACCGGTGATTATCGTCAATATCAGTTTGGTGATTCCATTGATAAAGTATCCATAACCGAAAGTTTGAAAAATGCTCAAATCAATAATGGGGTCTCAGATTTTCGAATGACCGAAGATGATTTGGTAGTTGAAGAAACGCATCATAAAGCACAAATGAGTACGGTTTTAATGATTGATATTAGTCATTCCATGATTTTGTATGGAGAAGATCGCATTACACCAGCAAAAAAAGTAGCGATGGCTTTGGCTGAATTAATCACAACGAGATACCCGAAGGATACTCTAGATATTTTGGTTTTTGGTAATGATGCATGGACTATCGATATTAAAGATTTACCATATTTGAAAGTTGGTCCATATCATACCAATACTGTTGCCGGACTTCAGTTGGCCATGGATTTATTACGCCGAAAAAGAAATACCAATAAGCAAATCTTTATGATTACCGATGGTAAACCGAGTTGCCTACGAATGCCAGATGGGCAATATTATAAAAACAGTATGGGCTTGGATAGCTTTATCACCAATAAGTGCTATGCAATGGCACAACAGGCTCGAAAACTACATATACCAATTACTACATTTATGATTGCACAAGACAATTATTTGATGCAATTCGTGAGGGAATTTACTTACGCAAATCAAGGAAAAGCCTTCTACACTGGACTTAAAGGTCTAGGTGAGATGATTTTCGAAGATTATGAAACCAATAGAAAAAAAAGAATAAAGGGGTAGAACGAAATTTAAGGATCGTTACATGAAAGACATTAAGACATTAGGAGAGCTAAAGGCATCTGGATATCAGACTAAATCGATAAAAGATGAATTACGTGACAATCTTATCCTAAAAATTAAAAACAAGGAAACAACATTTGAAGGGGTTCACGGTTATGAAAATACCGTTATTCCAGAACTGGAAAGAGCCATTTTATCTCGGCATAATATCAATTTATTAGGATTAAGAGGACAGGCAAAAACTAGATTAGCTCGTCTCATGGTAAATCTGTTAGATGAGTACATTCCAGTAATTGCAGGATCAGAAATTAATGATGATCCATTACAACCCATCTCAAGATTTGCGACGGAGTTAATTAAGGATAAAGGGGATGATACACCAATTGAATGGCTGCATAGATCAAATCGATTTGCTGAGAAATTAGCAACGCCAGATGTTACTGTAGCCGATATCATTGGTGATGTTGATCCGATAAAAGCGGCAAATTTAAAATTGAGTTATGCGGATGATCGTGTGATTCATTATGGAATGATACCACGAGCGAATCGATGCATTTTTGTGATCAATGAGTTACCAGATTTACAGGCGCGGATTCAGGTGGCATTATTTAATATTTTACAAGAAGGAGATATTCAAATCCGCGGATTCAAATTAAGATTGCCTTTAGATATGCAATTTGTATTTACTGCGAATCCGGAAGATTATACCAATAGAGGAAGTATTGTTACACCGCTAAAAGACCGAATTGGTTCCCAAATACTGACGCATTATCCGGAGACCATCGAAATTGCGAAAACGATTACCGCGCAAGAGGCTAAATTGGATGACCGTCAGGAAGAATTGATTTATGTTCCTGAGATTGCCAAAGACTTATTGGAACAAATTGTTTTCGAAGCGAGAAAAAGTGAATATGTGGATGTAAAGAGCGGTGTGAGTGCTCGTTTGAGTATTACTGCTTTTGAGAATTTATTGAGTACTGCAGAACGAAGACTATTGCGCTCTGGTGATGATTGTACTTCCATTCGTATGTCTGACTTCGTTGGAATTATTCCGGCTATCACAGGAAAAGTAGAATTGGTTTATGAAGGAGAACAAGAAGGTGCTTTTCAAGTAGCGCTTACATTGATTGGTAATGCCATCAAAACGCTATATCCACAATATTTCCCAAAAATTCAGAAGATTGAAAAGCAAGGAGAAGAAGCCTCTTATGATGAAATTGTTTCCTGGTTCTTCAATAATTCTGATGATTTTGAATTGCTCGATGAACAGAATGAAAGCGAGTACTCTGGAATTTTAAATAAAATAAAACCCTTACAAAAATTCGTAAAGGAATATGTTTCGTATGTAAATGATCAGGATATTTTCTTTTGGGAAGAATTTGTGCTTTGGGGATTGGTAGAATTTAAAAAACTAAGCAAATATCGATATGCAGAAGGGGTTCAGTTTAAGGATCCTTACGGTAGCTTTATAAGCGATTTATAAAACAAAGAAGGGATGTTTTTTTTGAAACATCCCTTCTTTATTTATCGTCCTCTTCGTCTTCCCATCCGAATACTGCGCATATCTTGCATCTTTTTTCGAATCGTCTGTGTGTATTCAGTTTTACTAATTTCCTTTCCTTTGTTGGGAGCCGTAATTTTAATTTTCTTCTCCTCACCAATTTCAATCTCAGAACATAGAAGCGTCGTGTTTCCTGCACTCACCTCTAAAATCAAACCAGGTAATCCCCAGTACTCTCCAGGTCCATGAGCCACTGGAATCTCAGGCGTATACCAAGCCTCGACTTCGATCATAACTGGTTTTTGGTCTTCAGTATTGGCGTCATTCCTTCTCAAATCACTCCAAGAAAAATTATACCATTCTAATTCGTCTTTTGGAACTGAAGCTGTTGCTTTGTATGTAGTGTATTGTCCTATATTTTTGATTTCAGTACCCATTTTCCAATCAATCTTGTACAATTGATCCTTCACTAGAAAACGTTTCCCATAAAACTCCTGACTTTGAATTAACTCGTTTTGTTTGATATTTTTATACTGATCTCCTCTAGAAAAATATCCGCCCCAAGAATCGGTCGCTCCAGAAACGGCATCAATTTTTTCTTTTTCTAAGAACATTGATTCTTCCTGGTTAAAGGTAAGAATGTACGTTTTCTCTAATCTATTCTTTAATCGTGCCTGAATTTGTTTTTTCTGTGCTTCGCTTAATCGTGCTCCCCAGCTTCCCAATTGCATTTTAGCCTTTGAATAATAAATGGCTTTCCCTTGGAATTCCTTTGTTGGAGCAGGAAATAACATCAATATGAGTGATGCGTATAAGCTGGATTTAAGTAGTATTGTTTTCATGGAGCGCTTAAATAATGTTTAACATAAAAATAAAAAAGTTAAACAAAACTACAAATTTTATCAAAATTCATATCCTATAAAAACGTTAATAAACAAGATTTTAGCCTATTGTTAATCGACCAATAGAATCGTTTCAAAAATTCCTGCATCTTTCCATCCACGATTTCTATCAGGCCCTTCTACGAATACAGATCCTATAAAATTTTCTCTATGTTCACTGTTGTCGTTATCACAATAAGCCAATGCAAAACCAATTTTTTTATTAGCTGAAGGTTTCACCATAGCATCAAAATGATTATAGGTAAACGAATCATTAAATAGTAAAATTTTGAACTCCCAAACTGATGTATTATCAACGGTTACACGTTTAGAAATGACATGATTGTTAAATAATTTCGGTGTGTCTTTGGCAATAATATCCACAACATTACCATCTAAGTCAACATGATAGGCGAAAGCATTATGATTGAATTGATGATCTCCTCCGCTGTTGTCTTCGTCGATAAAAATTTCAACACAATCTTCATCCCACCATCTTTCTAAAGGATTGCTGAAATTGTTCACAAGGGTATCATCGGTAATTTCTACTAAAAGATAAAGTGCTTCCTCATCCCAGGTCAATTTATATCTACCTTCGAAATCGTCTTTGGTATAGGCATCTCCAAGCCATAAATTGTTGATATCATACCATTCAGCATCATTCCATGTAGATTCATTGTGATATCCGTCAATTACAATAGGGTTAGATGCTTTTTTGATTGTTTTTCCATCGAAATTTGGTCCGCATGCATTAAATAAAAAAAGTGATACAATGTATATTTTAAGGTTTGTTGATGTCATTTGAATTCGTTTTTGATCTTACCAATCTCCTCTGGATTTAATGTTTTGACTACACAAATCAACGATTTCGGTAATTCTCTTTTCTCTAGTGGTTTCTCGTTTTGCTTGATTTAGCCAATATAAATAACTCTTTCGGTAAGAAGGTGCAAAACTCTCATAGTTTTCAAATGCCTTAGAATTCGTGTTGAAGGCTCTTTCTAAATCTGAAGGTATGATAAGCTTTTCAACATCATCTAAAGCTGTCCATGATCCGTTTTGTTTTGCAATTTCAATGGATAACAATCCAGATTCATGCATTAGATTTTCTTCCTGAAGTTCATCAATATATTTTTTGTTCAAGGCACTCCAGACACTTTTGGGTTTTCTAGGGCAGAAATATTGTTTTCTTTTGCCGTTTCCTAAGCTCTTAACTGTTGAATCAATCCATCCATAACACAAGGCGACCTTCACTGCCTCTTCCCAGCGCATCGAGGATTCTTCACAAGAAACTTTATAAAAAATCAGATAGACTCCATCGGTATTTTCATGGTTCTTAGATAACCATATTTGCCATTCATTGGAATTTTTAAAGTATAATTCCTGTTTGTCTGCCATTATTATTTTAAAATCTCAAGAAGTTTTAGCCAAGCTTCATCGTGGGCTTTTTTGTTTTCTGGAGAACCATCAGTCTGAGCTCCTCGTCTCATAAAAGCATGTCCTGCACCTTCATAGATTCTGTATTCATAGGATTTTCCTTCGTTATCCATATATCTTTTTGTGTCTTCAATGGTAGAATTCACGCGGTTGTCATTTCCGCCGTAAAATCCATAAACTGGAGCTTTGATATTAGCAAAAACCGCAGAATCTCTTGGAGCGGTTCCGTAGAAAACCAGGGCCGCTTTGATATCGGGATTATTTGTGGCATATCTGAAGGTTTGTGATCCTCCCCAACAAAATCCAACCACCGATACCTCCTGGTTAGAAGCTTTATCATTCTTGATATAATTGTAAGCAGCATTTAAGTCTTCCGTTACCATTTTCTTATCCAATCCGTAAATGGCTTTTCTGGCCTCATCAGAGCTTTTAAAATCTGTCGTTTTTTCTACACCTTCAACAGTGTTAGAAATTAAATCGGGTGCAATAACCAAATAGCCTTTCTCCGCCAATTGATCTGCAAAAGTTCGTGCCCAATCGTTGAGTCCTCTGTTTTCGTGAATAACGATTACGCTTTTCGTCGGTTTATTACTTTCTGGATAGGCTACAAAAGCTTTACAAATTGTGCTGTCAGAACGTTGTAAATCAACCCATTCGTGATGTCTTGGCGATTCTGAAAGTTTGTGTTTTTTTTCTGATTTTTTGGTATCACAGGAGGTAAGGAATACCAAGCCCATCAGTACCAGTATGGTTAGTTTTTTCATGATTTGAGAATTAAATTATCTATAGGTTCCCGTTGGGAAACTTACAATGCTTTCATGACCATTAGCCCCAACACTTGCGACTCCAAAGAAGAAATTATCAATCACAATACCTTCTAATTCGTGCTCTGTTTTGCCTTCAACATAAATAAAATGATCCCAAGTTGGCGAAGTTGTATCTCTAAAATAAACTTTATAACCTTTCGCGCCTTCTACAGCATCCCATTTCAATTTTGCCGCTGGTCTAACTATTCCACCAATTCTAACATTTTTGGGAGATGAAGGTGCCCAAGCTACACTGGCCAAATTAATAGCATTCACAGCAGTCAATTTTTTGGCATAAGGGAAATTTACATGCTCGAAAGTATCTCCGTATTTAATCCCTTTCTCCATTCGTATATCTTGATGCTGTTGTGTGTAGTTTTCATGCATTTCCATAATGCGAATGCCTGCGAACCCTTCATCATTAAAAGGCCTATGGTGACCACCGCGACCGAAACGATCAAGTCTGTAAATCATTTTCGGATTCATTTCTGGCATGTAAGTTTTGGTTGTTTTGTATACATAACGCGCTAACTGACGTGAAATACCATCAACTTCTCCACCATAAAAACGTCGCATTCTTCGCTGTCTCTCCGTTTCAGTAGGGGGTGTTGGCTCACTAAAAATTCGGAAGGTTCGATTGTCGATAACTCCATCTACACCTTTGATGTTTCCAATCATATCATTATTTAAAATTCCTACGATATCCCATTTTTTCTCTTTGGCATATTTAGCCAAACCACGTCCTCCAAATAATCCCTGTTCTTCTCCAGATAATCCCACATAGATAATACTGCTTTCAAATGTATATGTACTAAGAATTCTTGCAGCTTCAATGGTTCCTGCCATTCCTGATGCATTATCATTTGCGCCGGGCGATACATCTGTGTAGTTTGTTGGATCTGAAATACGAGAATCAATATCTCCGCTCATAATAATGAATCGATTCGGAAATTTAGTTCCGCGTTGTATCGCAACAACGTTAACTACATTAACATCCTTAACGATTCGGCCATTCGTTCCCTTTTTTACGAAATTATTCTGAAAGAAAACCTCGAGACAATTATTGCAATCGGATGAAATGTTATCGAATTCAGATTTGATCCATCGTCTGGCCGCTCCAATTCCTTTGGTTTCAGAAATCGTGTCACTTAAGGTGTGTCGGGTCCCAAAATTTACAAGTGTAGCAACATCGTTTTTAATACGTTCTTCAGAAACATTATTTATAATGTCATAAATTCTAGTATCTGTCTGTCCTGCTATCATCGTGTAGATAAGCAGGAAAACCCAAGTAATTTTCTTCATTACATTTGATTTACAGTTTTTTATTCATCTAAAAGGTGATCTTCTCATACGAGTTACAAAAATGTAACACTAGTAATTTTTCCATTTTCCGTGGTATAAATGGCAACAGCATTAACTTGTCTTCCATTAATGGTCACGAGTTCATGATCAATAACCTGATTGCCATGTACGATTCGTTTCAGTAACTTACAATGTAAATCAGGGGTGTTTTTAAAAAAAGGTGTATAGCGTTTTCGCATCATATCGATTCCCTCGTAAGAAAGGGTATTCGGATAAGTATATACTTTTACATTTTTTGCGTATGGTTTTAAGAATGCCTCTATGTCTCTTTTGTTATAAGCATCGAGTTGTTCTTGAGCTAAATATCTTGGAGATACCTCTGCGACCAGAGCAATTTTTGTTCCGTCTGCACTCACACTCATACGAGAAATAGTATTAATATTTTCATCGGTAAATCCGAAGAAAAGTTCACTGTAGGTGCTCTTATTTGGTGTGCTTCTAAAAATTCTCTTACCCCTTGGAACTAATAAGCTTCCATCTGGCATCCAAGTCATATCCTCAGTTTTACCCATACTAGTTATGGAGTTGATTTCTTTGGTTTTCGGATTGATAGACTTCAACATCCAATTGTCCTTGTCTTCTTTGCTAATAAAGCTAACCAAATTTGTTCCTGGGATTTTCTTTACCGACCTTCCAACATTCCGAACCATGGAAACACATTCTTTTTGTGTTACATCGCAAACGAATAATTCCATTGTTTCGCCTACAATTACCGATGCTACTACTGTGTTTTTATCAACCCATGTTGGATAGGCAACTTTTAATTTTTCGAATATCTCGGTATCAGCCCCAGTAGAGAAATCATATTCGTAAAATCGTTGTAATCCATCTTCATCCAATCGAACTGCAGATACATTTTTCGAATTTGGTATGCGTTGAGGCGAATATTCACCGCCATTAGCTGTTTCAGAAATAAATCGTTTGGATTTTGTTTTTAAGTCATACAGAAGAATGTCTGTAAATTCACCTCGGGTATGTGCGTAAAGGATTGTACGATTATCATAAAATGAGGGCTGATTATCATACCCCTCATTTTGTGATATATTTACGCCGTTTTCTAATTTGAAATTCTCTCCTTCTTTCTTAATATCAAATACATGAATTTCAGTATTAACCTGGGCAAATATGCGAACTGATAAAAAGCATATAAGAAGGCTTAATGTTTTCATCTGTCGGTTTTTAGTTTGATGTTTTTGTTGAAAGGAATATTGAGTTGATATAAAATATCCTGATCTTTTTCGTCGGGTAACAAATCAAGTCCAAATCGTACTTTTTTAGGATCATCATAAGTCATTGTTCCAAAAATTCGATCCCAGAAAGAGAAGATATTTCCGTAATTACTATCTGTCCATGGCAATTCATGATGATGATGAAACTTATGCATATTTGGTGTGATGAAGATATAAC
>Ga0213864_10000548_pt1 | contig 16975 bp, 15 predicted proteins | sample PICome_5_FD_160078 | JGI IMG/M metagenome (GOLD analysis project Ga0213864, IMG submission 160078) | Coastal seawater microbial communities near Pivers Island, North Carolina, United States - PICO247 | ecosystem: Environmental > Aquatic > Marine > Coastal | place: USA: North Carolina... | reverse complement strand
TCCTGAAGGTGGACCAGATGGTCCGGGAGGTCCTGTTGGTCCGGAAGATGGGGGAGTGGCTTCAATCCCATCCATGGCACCAAATGCGCCATCGAGCATGGAGCCCAGAGCGGCCTCCTCTGCTTGTTCTCGTGCTTCTTCTGCAGAGGTTTTCTTTGTCACCATGGTCGTCCCTGACTACGCCATACCTCGCGGCTTAAATAGCGGTTCCGTTACGGCAGGATGCATACGGCCCGCTTGGTGTAGAGGTTATCATGCAGGATTGTCATTCCTGCGACCCGGGTTCAATTCCCGGAGCGGGCGCCTCACTCATCTCTCTGATGAATTGTCACTGTGCCACATACTCGGCACCAGACCTTGATACCATCAATTCGTGGGGTTGCTCCTGCGATGTCGATACTCGCTCCGCATTGGCATTGGACAACATTGCGCATGTTTGTTCCAACCCTTTGATGTTCATGAACTCAACGCTTGTTTAGGTTTGACAATGTCAGTTCGTATCGAAACATTGCTTTTGCAGTTGAAAATCCTTTGATTTCCTCAACATGAATGTCAACGATTGTCCACTCACTCCTTTTGACGATGGTTTGTAGTTGATGGATAATATCGGTCTGTTTTTCCTGAATCGACCAACCGCAAATCATCGATTTATCATAGGAAAGAAGCGGTAACAGAGACGGTAGATGATCGATACTTTCGTGAGGTAGATTGACCAATAAGACATCCGCGCAACCGATCATTTCTGGCTTTGTATCTGCGAGTTCTCGTGCATCCATGCAATCGACCACATAGGTACCTTCTTCCTTGCGCTTCGAATGAAAATATTCCATATTTTCTTCCAACAAAGGTATGGCTCCTTGATTCATGTCGTTCACGTATGCCTTGGAAACAAGCGTTGCTTTTGTGTAAAGCAGTGCCATTGAGGGTCCAACTCCAGCGTATGGGTCAACGACCACAAGTGGTCGGCCCTTGGTGGCAGACATTGACGACACTGCATCAAACGTCCGCATGCGCTGCGTTCCCAAACGGCCTGAAAAGTATGCAACAGCAGGATCGATATTGAATTCATGGCCATGTTCTCGGTATCGTGTTTGCGTCGAGTTGTTTTCGTTTCGAGCTTTGAGTACCCGTAGGTTACGAACCCTGAATTCACCTTCAACACCAGCGTCGTGACAGACCACTCGGACGGATGGGAATTGTTCCAGCATGGCTTGAGCAATCGCCTGTTCGACCTCGATCATCTCGTCTGGAATCTTGACAAGCAATACATCCCCTTGAACTTCGAATGCTTGGGGAAAATCATCACTATATTTGTGACGTATCTCTTCCGGAATGTGTTCCCAATAATAGCGGGCTTTCTTTTCCGATGCTTCAATCTCAACCATAGCATGGCCTTCCCAGACTGAATTGGTTGCTATTGGAGCGTTTTCGTTGAGAGGAATGGCCGTTTCTTCTCCAATTCGTTGCACTCGATGGCCTGTTTCATACCAACCATTCGCTTTGCAATGTTCAATCCAATGCGATGTCTGAGTACTCGGCACCCTCAAATGACGCATGGTTCTCGGAGAACCATCGCAAGTATGAGGTTTGAGGATGGAGGATGGCAACACCACTGGCTTTGCGCTCATTGGAATTGGGCCTGGAAAGGTTGAATCCATGACTCTCGAAGCGATTGAAGTTGCAAAAAATGCCGACATTCGACTCTATGAAGCCTATACTGCATTATGGCCTGAAGATGAATTGACAAAATTGGAAGCATTGATTGGACCGATTGAACGCATCATGCGGCCTGCTGTTGAGCGCCCTGAGGCACTCTTTACGCAAGCACAATCGCAATCGATTGCCATCTTAGTGGTTGGGGATCCGATGCAAGCCACGACTCATATCGATTTCCAATTGCGTGCACAGAGGGCAGGCCTCTCTGTTCGAGTGATTCATGGAATCTCCGTTACAACACTCGTTCCTGGTTCAACCGGTCTTTCCGATTACAAATTTGGACGTTCGACAACCTTGACCTATCCCTACGGAGATTGGATTGTCACATCTCCTCTTGAGGTCATGTTGAAGAATCAGAAGCAAGGTCTGCACACGCTGGTGTTGTTCGATCTCGATCCGACAGGTGCTGGAACAGGGGAACAGCGTCCGATGCAGCCAAAGGATGCATTCGTTAGCATTGAGGCGATGGCGAAGAAAATTCGTGAATCGGATGTTGATGAAGCCGTAAAAGAACAAGCGAATGGTTTGTTTGATTCCATGTGTGTTCTTTGTTCGGACCTTGGAACAGATGATGCAAGTATGAAAACGGCGTTTATCAGCAATCTTGGTACGCTAACAGGCGGGAGGTTGAATTGCATGGTCTTCTTAGCCAACATGTCGGAAATGGAGCAAGAGGCTATCAACCGCTGGAAGTGATACGATGGACATTGGAATTCTTCTTTCGTTCCTGTTGTTTCTCGGTTTCTTTGCTGGAGTCGGGCTAGCAAGCATGCGTGTCAAGCAAGACACAACCGACGATTATCTCGTTGCAGGCCGAGGCATGCACCCTGCCTTAGCAGCACTTTCAGCAGTAAGTACATGGAACTCAGGCTACATGTTCATCGGTTTTATTGGGTTTATCTATCTGATGGGTTATTCCGCCATTTGGATCGGCGTTATCTCCACCATTGGACAGTTGGTTGCATGGGCATGGCTCTACAAATTCATCCAAAAGGAAGGAAATGAACGTGGTCTTCGCTCGCTTTCTTCACTTGTCTCTGAAAAGGCAGGGGCGCCTGAAGCGAAACTGGCTGCGGTACTCTCAGTATTTTTCCTTTCAATTTATGCTGCTGCTCAACTCACTGCTGGTGGAAAGGCGCTCTTCGTTATGCTTGGATGGCCTGAATTGGTTGGTATCCTCATTGGGTTCGTTCTCGTTGTCGCCTATTGCTATGCAGGCGGTATTCGGGCGTCCATATGGACCGATGCTGCTCAATCATGTGTTATGATCGTCGGTTCCGTCATTCTCTGTTGGGTTGCTCTCGGTAACGTCGGTGGATTCTCGGGCATGCACACGGAACTTGAATCGCAGAATACGACCCTCGTCAATTTCCTTCCGACCGATATCTCCTTGGGGATTTCACTCTACCTTCTAGCGTTCTTCTTAGGCGGACTGGGTGTTGCAGGGCAACCTCAAGTTGTATCAAGAGTGATGACGCTCAAATCAGATGAAGACAGGAAGCAGGCCATGATTTGGTTTTTCGTTTGGCAAACGCCGTTTATCGCCCTCATGTTCATCGTTGGACTCGCTAGTCGAGTCTTGTTTACGGACGGCGACTTCGACGCAGAACTTGGTCTACCCGCACTTGCCATGGATACACTTCCAGCACTCGGTGTTGGAATGATTCTTGCTTCGATCTTTGCTGCAACAATGTCAACCGCTGACAGTCAGGTTCTTGCCTGTACAGCGGCTATTACCGATGACATCAAACCAGAATGGCGAGAAGATCACAAGACGACCAAGAAGGTCACATTGTATGTCGCAGCTGCTGCAACAATGATCTCCATCGGAGGACTCTATGTTCCTGGAGGGGATTCGGTTTTCGCTCTTGTTGTTCTTGCTGTCTACGGTCTTGGAGGAATCTTCGTCCCCCTCCTTATCATTCGATGGATGGGGTACAAACCCGATACATTCCACTCGATTGCAATGATGATTTCTGCATTTTCTGGAGTAATCGTTTGGACGTTCCTCGGTCTAGGTGGTGACGTCTTCCCATCTGTTCCAGGCGTTGGTTCAGCTTTCATAGCCCACTTCATTATGTGTGCCGTTCGAGAAGATTCGGCTTCCAATCCATTTGGTCGGTTTGAGATTTCGCAAGACCGACAACGTCAATTGACGACTGTGGGCATCATCGCTCTCTGCTTCATTGGTGTCGCTGAAGGAGCATACGCTGTTTATGGGCCAGATTCGGGTGAAGATTCTGATGCAAATAGAGTTGCTATGTATCAGATTGATGGGGACTTTAACCTCATCGAAATCGGATCTGGTACCGAGGTCATCTCTGATACCGCCCAAGTCTCTGCATCGAGTGATGCTGTTGATCTCAGTGGACTTAACGTGGTTGGGTTCCATATGACGACAAGTCATACGGACAATGAACAAGCATGCAACTTCCTTGCAGACACTGAAGACGACGAGGTTGGATATGACGGAGGTATCGGAGGTTCAGTCGTAGCAAATTCTGGCCTACAACAAACCCTTGAATCCGAATTGTATTGGATCGATAGTAGTCTTGTTGGTACTACAACGACCAACTCAACATCCTCAATCGTTTCGATGCTTGATGGTGGCGATGCAGGGATAGGTTCCTATGAGTTTACAATCAACGTTGTAATCAACAGTGGCGGCTCTCCAGTCTGTCAAAATGGAGACTCTGATGAATCCGTTGATTGGACAATTTCTCTCATCACACTCGACTATACGCTTACCGAAGTTAAATCGTGAATTGTTGCGTCTCATGACCGATTGACCAACCTGATTCGTTAAGTCGTCTTGATGCTTCCGATTGTGGATTGTAAAGCGGATTTGTGTGGTTGAGATGGATGAAAAAAAGTTCGGGGTCGTCGCCCTTCTTTTGTCCTAATCGCTTAAGGGATTCTTCAACCGTCGGATGCGGAACAACACTCATGTCCCTTCCTTTGAGTTCGCCTCCAGACCAGAAGGTACCATCAAGAAGAGCAACATCGATTGAGAATTTCTGAAGGAATGAACGGATTGAGTCACATCCGTGTGCTTCGAGTGTTTCAACCCATGAGTCGTGATCTGGTAAGAAAAGCAGTGATCTCTCTTGACCTCTGATGATTGTTGCATGCATGTCAGAAAGTTCTGCTCGGTGAGGTACTGGTATGAATTCAATCGTAACATCATCGATTTCAACGCTCGGAAAGGCACTCGGTTGAAGCACATTCTGTTGCAACAATTGGTTCCATGCAGGCGTGGCTTCAATTAGGTCGTGCATCGATGGGCTGCAGTGAAGTTTGATGTGGCGAGCCGACATTGTTTCCCGTCCAAACAATCCAAGTCCATCCACATGTCCAAGATGTGCGTGTGTAATGAAGAGATGGTCGATGCTTGGGTTGCCCATCATTCGTAATTGTCGGCCAAGGTCTCGGGTGGCTTCGATGAGTAGTACTTTTCCACTATCGGTTTCGATGCCGAGAGCGACTGGACTCCTATGATCTTCCTCGAGAAGTCCCTGACAGCATTGTCTCGTACATCCGGGTTGAGGGCGTCCACCGTCTTGGGCGAGGCCAAGGAGGGTAACTACCGCCATGATAGTAGGAGATGCTCCTGCATCATAGACATATTCAGGGGGAAGACCTCAAGCGAGGCGCCTGTTTGGATTGGTTTGACGGACTTATGGCACGACCTGCGCAAGTATCCTTCCCTGGCCAAAAACAGCGGATGCGGATGCGTGGAACAAAACATGCAAACGATGCAACAGCAAAACGCCTTGGCCGACAATTGCGCCAACTACTCGAAGATCCTGACGAATACCTTCCGAAAATGACGTGGAAAGGTCGTTTGAGTTGGGGACGAAAAGATCCAGTTACAAAGACGTTGCAAGATCTTCGAAAGATTGTTGCCAAGAAAGATGATGTCAAATGGCTTTCAAAGCGTATGCTTGCGAAGCGCGGCGATCCTGTTGGGAAAGCACTTGCAGGTTCATTGCATGCTGCACATGACGAAGAGATCTCACTCGTTGGTAATTTCAAATCTCCAAACTTTGGCTCTGGCTCCTTCATTCGACGAGGTGACGGAAAACAAGGATATCTCGCAGGCCTACAGAATCATCAAAACCTCACATTGAGGATGTTGCCATGGGAGGAACACGCTCGAAAAGGAATGTACTTCTTTTCATGGGAAAATGGTTTTGTTTGTACTGGCCCAAATCCGAACCCGCCACAAGGTTGGTTGGACGATGTCCTCGATCGATCGCGTTTTGATTTCAAACATGAGAACATCGACGGTGTTGATGTTTATGTCGCCGGAGAAATCCAAGCGAAGGATGTTTTGAACAGTACGCCCTCAAATCAAGGATGGGTTCGACTTATGTTCAAACACGGGCCGATACTTGGTATTGATTTGCAATCGCTGAAAGCAACAAAGGAGAAGCAAAGCGCTTTTGTTCATCACCTTGCACTTTCTATGCTCCCCCCATTGTTGACATCCATTGTCGACATCGATGCGATGTGGGTTCCAAGCGGTTGGAACGCAGACGATGAGCTTCCTTCGAGTGCTCAAGAAGGTCTTGCAAAACTTATGGGTGGTTGGCATGGTCTAACCGTTCCTGAAGGCAACCTTACAAGGGCTTGCGAGCGAGCCGTCTTGGATTCACTCGATTTCGGCTTACTCATCGGATCGTCATGGAGTCAAGGAGATTCCATCGAACAAATACTTCATTCCTTGGAAGGCATGCAGGGTTCAGAAGATGAAAAATTGCTAGCAGCAGGTGTCTTCCTTGAGGCAATGAATCAGACCTCTGAAGGTATTCGTATCGATTCTAGAGGGGGGCGCCAAGAACGTGAGGGAAGTCTTGTTGAAGTGATGCAAGGGGCAAGTTTGACCGATGCCGTGAACGCCTTGTGGGACGATTTTGGTTTGGCTGGCCTCGAATCCATCGGAATTGAAGGGGATGAGGCTCAGATCATTTGGGAACAGCAATTGAAGAAGCCAAAGCCATTGAAGACCTTCCTCAAAGGATTGGATTCTTCGAGGAAAAAGGCTCAACAGAAGGCAAAGTTCCCTTACCGTATTGGCGTACTACCAGGTGCAGTAGGCGCCATTCATGACCTTGTTCTTACTGGATTGTTGGAAGGACCGGGAATTGCTGAGCGTCAAGCCACATCTCGACATGAGGACATTGATGATGCTGCGGCAGGGTGGGCTTGGTTGCGTGCTGCAAACCGTTCAACTGGGCAAGAATGGCATTTTGAATCACTCGCTCGTGACCGAGGCGGCGCTTGGATGGAAGCCACAAAGACACTACTTGAAGCTGGAAAACAACTCCTTGAATCTGAAGAAAATGATGGTACTAAGTTCGTGGATGCGCTCAATGCTCTCCACACTTCGACAGGGCAACAAGAGCCTCTTCCGGATCAGTCCAAGGCTTGATTCAAGTCTTCCCAAAGGTCTTCGACGTCTTCAATACCAACGCTGATGCGAACGTAACCTGGCTCAATTCCGGCAGCAATACGAACATCAACAGGCATCGCCATGTGACTCGATGTCGCTGGCACTTCGATGAGAGATTCAACACCGCCCAAGGATGTCGCCTCATAGAAGAGTTTCAATTTTGACATGAAGTCCATTGCACCCTCATCTCCACCATCGACGACGATGCCGAGCATTCCACATCCCTTCGGGACGACGCGCTGAGCGACTTCGTAATCCGAATGGCTAGGCAGCGTTACATGTTGAACTCGAACAACTTTGGGATGATTTTGCAATCGTCGTGCCAATTCGGCCGAATTGGATGTCAAAATTGGCATGCGAGCATGAAGTGTGCGCATACCTCGTTCAAGTAGGTAGCAATTGTGAGGATCTGGAGCGCCTCCAAAATGGACACGCCCCATGAAAATTTTTGCAATAAGGTCTTTCGAACCAACAACCGCGCCACCTAGGAGATCGGAATGGCCTCCGAGATATTTTGTTGTGGAATGAATGACCAAGTCGGCGCCCATGCTCAGTGGCTGACAACCCCAAGGCGAAGCGAATGTGTTGTCAACGATAACCAGTAAATTGTGTCGCTTTGCAACCTCAACCATCGCTGGAATGTCGCAAACCTTGAGGTTTGGATTTGTGATGGTTTCAATATACATGATCTTCGTATTCTCTTGAATGGCTGCCTCGTACGAAGATGGATCTCGAATATCAGCCATGGTCGTTTCAATTCCGAGGCGCGGTAATTCTTCGGTCATTAGGCCATAGGTTCCCCCATACACATCGGCAGATGCAACAATGTGATCGCCTTGGTTGAGAAGCATCAACATGGTCGTTGAGATGGCTGCCATTCCGCTTGCAAACGTTTCAGCATCTTCTCCTCCTTCCATCGCACAGATTTTCTGAGCGACTGCATCGGAATTCACCGAGGAGAGCCGGGAATAGAGGAGGGTGTGCTGTGCTCCAGCAGCCCAACCAGCATAGCGTTCTTCCGTGAGTTTGTAGGTAGATGAAAGGAAGATTGGTGTGTTCACAGAATCTCCGACATGATTGGTTCCAGCGTGTACGTTTTTGGTCGCATCGCGGTGATTGTCGTGTCCTGCCATGATCTCGCCCAACATTTCCTCATGACAGACAGGACTTGAACGATGTGCTACTTTTCGATGGGTTATTCATCCCCAGAATCAAAAAGAACAATTGGTTTTGAAGATTGGTTGTTCGGATTTTCACGCAGTTCAACCATGAGATTGCCGATGAGCAATGCGCCACCGCCAACAGCAATCCAACCCGTCCAACTGGTCATACCCAAGCCTAATGCGAAGATGGTCGCCCAAACTGGTTCGAGGGCATAGATGATGGCTGCTTGGACAGGGTGGAGGAATCGTTGAAGCAGATTCAGCAACAACAAAGCGAACAACGAACCAATCAGGCCTAAACATAGCAACGGAAGGATGACTCCATCGTTTGCGACAACCGATAATGCGTCAGATGTTGATGCCCCTGCCGTAAGAATCGCCACCACAAGGCTTCCCATTGCAACGATGAGGAAGGATGTGCTCGTCACACCAATTGGACTCATTTCTTTGGTTATTTTCTGTGTATAGAGAATATGCAGGGCGAAGAAGAAGGCGCAAAATACCGTGAGAACTTCACCTGCACCCCACGATAAATGCGGCGGCCCTTCGATGAAACCTGCTCCAAATGTTGCAAGTGCAACACCAAGAATCATCGTTCGAGTCACCTTTTGTCCAGTAAGTGTTGTCGTAATCAAGGCGGTAAAAACGACGTAAAGTGAGGTCAAGAAAGCTGATGTCGATGGTGTGATCGAGTCGAGACCAATCATCTGCGTGATGAAACCAATAAGCAAGATGCCTCCAAGAATTGCGCCTCCTTTCCACAGTTGTTGATTGCCTAGTGCTGAACGAGCTTCCTTTGAAATCAAGAAAAGAGCAACAAAGGCAATCAAAAATCGGCCTCCGACAAGTGTTGCAACAATGGGAGTTCGACCATAGGCCTCAATTTCTGGTTGGATGGCATTCATGGCTTGTTTCATCCAGATGAAGGTTGCACCCCATGCAAGCGTTACAGCGAGAAGGCCCCATGCCGCCTTTCGACGCATCAATGCCTCCATGATTCCTCTCTTCCATTCATAGTGCATAGTGATGATGGTCTGTCAAGAAGGCTCAAAGGGCGCCGTGAAGTGGTTACATCATGGCGTCTTGGGAGGAGCCCATTGATACTGGCGAAGTACCTAAATCCGGGTCAACATTTGATGCCATTGTTGTTGGTGGCGGGCCAGGTGGATGTTCTGCCGCAGGCTATCTCGCCATGGCTGACAAGAAAGTACTCTTAATCGAAAAAGGGGTTTGGCCTCGAGACAAAATTTGTGGTGACGCTGTTGGCGGAAAGTCACTGTCTCATGTCAAAGCCCTCGGTGTCAAAGAAACGCTTGAGTCAACACCGCATTTCAGAGTGAATGGAATTCTGTTCTCCAGCCCAAATGGGAAGAAAGTACGCGTTCCATTACCTGAAGAGGATGTCGCTCGCCTTGAAGCTGGATATGCATTACCTCGGCAACAATTCGATCATTTGCTCTTCAATCGTGTCCAGGAATTAGTTCGCGAGAAAGGAGGCTCTGTCATCCAAGGTGGCTCGGTTAAGGACGTCCTGTACAACGATGGAGACGACCCAGGAAAAGGAACTGGTTCAGAGCGAAAAGCCAGTGGTATTCAGTTGACTGTGGGTGGAAGAAAAGGTACAGTGATGGAATTTCATGCTCCAGCCATCGTTGGTGCGGGAGGATACCTCTGCCCTGTTGCAAACGCGCTTGTTGTCGATACTTACGGAGAACAAATGGTGGATCGCAAACACTATTGTGGCGGCTATCGCGAATACTGGGATGGTGTCAAGGGCTGTGAAGGAAACATTGGCGATATTGAAATTCACTTTGTGGATACCATCATCCCTGGCTATTTCTGGATCTTCCCTATTGGAGAAGGACGGGTCAACGTTGGCTGCGGAATGGTCATGCATTTGATGGATAAGCAATCGAAGAAGTTGAAAGCCTTGCAAAAAGACATTATTGCCAACCATCCACAGTTCAAGGAACGTTTCGCAGATGCAACGATGGTGAAAGGAAGTGCCAAAGGTTGGCAACTCCCATTCGGATCACCAAGGAAGAAGCAAAAGAATCAGCCCCGAAGAATGGCCATGAATGGTGCATGGCTCATAGGAGATGCTGCAAGTCTCGTCGACCCATTCTCCGGCGAAGGTGTTGGCAATGCCCTCGTCACAGGTGAAATCGCTGCACGGCACATCGTTGAAGGACGCTCTCCCGAAGAATACCAAAACGAAGTGTGGGCGACCCTTGGTGCTGAACTCAAGAACAGTTATCGAATGCAATCGCTCAGTCGAAAATCTTGGTTGCTCAATTGGTTTGTTGGTAAAGCGAGTCGAAAGCCAGAGTTGCAAGAGATGATGACCGAGATGATTGCAAGCAAGGAAGCGCAGGAAAATTTGCACTCTCCATGGTTCATGTTCAAGACCTTGATGTTCTAAGGTGGCATCATGGGCACTGCACTTGAGGGCATCAAAGCGGTTTTTCTCGATCTTGATGGAACAATCTATCTTGGTGGAGAATTGATTGATGGTGCGTTGGATTTTCTTAATCGCTGCGATGAGCAAGGTGTGAAGCGATTCTTTCTTTCGAACAACTCCTCTCGTAGTGTGCAACAATACGTAGCAAAATTGGAAAAGATGGGGATTCCGGCGACCGAGGAGGATGTGTTGTTGTCAACACATGATTGCATTGCTTGGCTTCAACGACAACACGTGACTGAGACATATTGCGTAGGCACAGAAGGAATGTGTGAAATGCTCGAGAATGAAGGTATTGCAACCCGATCAGAGCATCCACAATATGTCGTTCTCGGTTATGATACTGAAACAACCTATGAGCGGTTAGAGAGGGCTAGCATACACCTTCACGCTGGTGTTCCATTGATGGCTTCGCATCCAGATATGGTATGTCCGTCTCCAGATGGTGGCCTACCCGATGTTGGCGCCTTCCTCGCACTGTTCAAAGCAACAACGGGTGTTGCCCCCGTTCACATTTCCGGGAAGCCCAATCCAGGAATGATTCTCCACAAAATCGAGGCGTTAGGTTTGCGACCAGAAGAATGCGCTATGGTTGGCGATCGGCTCTACACAGATATCGCGATGGCAAATCGAGCAGGGTGTATGGGGATTCTCGTTCTCTCTGGGGAAGCGACGGAAGCGGATGTTGGAGCATTGCCTGAGGGAGCGGAACAACAACCAACACTTGTGGTTCCATCGGTTGATGCTCTGCTAAGGTGATCATTTGGGATTAAAGCAACGTTGGAGCCTCTGGAAGAAAAGACGTGTCGTCTTTCCACCAGATGAGATTCACCAGGCTGGAGAAAATGCTGAGCTTCGGCTAGAGAAACTATGCAGGGCTGCTGGGAAGAGTAAGCAGTGGTCTGTTTACCCGTCTGTGCGAATTCCAGATCCGGACGGAGGTCGTCGAGAAATCGATTTGATTCTTGTATCAGGTACGACCGTTCTGGTTGTTGAACAGAAACATTGGTCTGGACGTTTCGAAGTCTTTGAAGATGGAGAATTTCTTCAACATCGAAACAAAGGCGGAGAGCACAGTCATGCCACAGTAGCACATCGAATCGCACGTAAAGCAAGATTGTTGGAGGAAATCCATCGCAAACGATACCCTGACAATGCGATGACTTTTCAGGTTCTTGTAGCGATGACGCATCCACGCTTGGAGTGGCCAGAAAAAATTCCTGAACTCCCTGCTGAAATGGTCAATGAGGGACAACTCCTCGATCGCATTCAATCGACCGGAGGCGAGAAAATCGATTCAGAATTTTTTGAAACAATGGATGGGTTTGGAACTTGGGATGAGATTCACATGCATGGCGGATTGAAACTCAAAGGCGATCTTCTCGACCTTGGTCTAGGCTCAGGTATAGAGGAATGGGATGTTCATCGTGATGGTGAATTGAAGGCAAGCACCAACCACCCTCGAGGGTTTTTTTCTATTTTCAAAGAGACAGTAAGTCAAATCACATTGAACGATTCTGGAGGGAGACATATCGAAATCAAGTGCAAGGAAGGCCCAATGTTGAAGATGCATGTGGTTGGACAAACCAATTCTGAAGAGGTTGATTGGATGCAGGTTGATGGGGTTCTTGCTTCCAAAAGACCAAGGGAGTGGGGATGATGGCTGAATTTTGGATTGAATCGATCGGATTGGTTGCCGGGTTCATTGGCATTGTAGCCTGGATTCCTCAGATTCGTCGCGTTTGGGTCGATGAAAAAGAGGAAGGAATTTCTCTACCGACCTTCATTGCCGTAACAGCTTCACTGTCGCTATGGCTTGTTTATGGAATCATCGTCAATTCCATTGCCATGATTGTATCGAACATACTGACACTAGCGTTCATCATTGCGATAACGCTCGGCGTCTATCGAATTCGAAACAAGCTATCTGAAGATGAACTCAACAAACCGACTTCGTCGTCTCAATAATGACTGCACCAATCTTGTATGGATCACCGTTTGAAGCCGGCCGTCGATCCTCGAGTCGTCCGACCCAACCGTCTGTTGGAACAGATGCTGGAACACGAATCGAGGCTCCACGATCGGAAACGCCATATGAGAATTGGTCAATGGATTGTGTCTCATGAAGACCTGTCAAACGCTCTTCATTGTGAGCGCCATAGACAGCCATGTGTCGTTCAATGTTCTGACCGAACGCTTCACAGATGCTGTCAAAGAGTTCCTTACCGCCCTTGTCACGCATAGCTCCATTCGAGAAGTTGGCGTGCATTCCAGAACCGTTCCAATCGCCCTTGATTGGTTTTGGATGGTATTCAATGTAGTAGCCATAACTCTCTGTAAGGCGATCAAGCATGTATCGAGCAACCCAAAGTTCATCTCCGGCTTGCTTTGCACCCTTGGCGAAAATTTGGAATTCCCACTGGCCGCAAGCAACCTCTTGGTTGATTCCTTCAAAGTTGAGACCTGCCTCTAAACACAGATCAGCGTGTTCCTCGACGAGTGCTCGACCGTGCGTGTTCTTTCCACCTACGGAACAATAGTACAGTCCTTGGGGACCTGGGTAACCGCCAACTGGGAAGCCAAGTGGGAGTTGTGTGTCGACATCCATAATGAAGTACTCTTGCTCAAATCCGAACCAGAAATCATCATCGTCATCATCGATGGTTGCTCGGCCATTGCTTGGGTGAGGGGTTCCATCAGGGTTCAGAACTTCGCACATGACGAGGTAACCGTTCACGCGCTGAGGATCAGGGAAGATGTTCACAGGCTTGAGGAGGCAATCGGATGAACTTCCATCCGCTTGCTTTGTTGAGGAACCGTCAAACATCCAAATAGGACATTCTTCAAGTGTTCCAGTAAAGTTCGAACGAACCATTGTTTTGCTACGCATGTTTTGCGTTGGTTCGTATCCATCTAGCCAAATATACTCAAGTTTTGCTTTATCACTCATGGTATCATACGCGTCGCTGTGAGGACGGTATATGAACCATTTGCTCATTATTTTTGTAAAAAAATGTAATTAGTGAATAGTAAAAGGGTATATATCTCATCAAATGACAAATAAGGTTGTTTTGTCTATGCTCTTTCTTGGACATTTGCGCGAATTTTTGGAATAGCGTTTGTCAAACGCACAAAAAATCCTGCTCGCCTTGTGAGGGGTCACTGATTGTTCGCCGCTTCATCCGATTGAGGTGTGATGAGAATTCCGTCAGTTGAGCGTTCAATGACCGGGAGTTCAGCAACCGAAAGTGAAGGAAGTACGTGGACTGTGCATGTGTTTCCACAAGCTGGGGCGAGATAATCTTCACCTTGATCGCTGAGAACAAACCGGATGCCGTGACCTGCAGGCAGTAGCGCATCAATCGCTTGGAATTCCATCAGCATGGTAATTTCTTGTCCTGGAATGACCGTTTGTGCTTCATAGCCACCTGCATGGTAACGAACATCCATCGTCGCATGCCCAAGCCGCAATCCCGTCTCAGCATCTTGCATTTCAACAAAGATCTGCCCTCCATCAAATGTAGGAACTGCGGAAAGGTGAATTGTAGCCAAACCAGCGATGTGAAGGTCTTCCGTTTCGCTCATTGCAGAACATTCCACCGTCAAGGATTGGCCTCCTCCAACCACAGGTGCGCCTCCTCCAACGAAGGCTCCATCGTTGGTGCAATCACCCAAATCGAGTTGGAGCCATTCAACATCAGCAGGTGGCCAAGTCTCCTCAATACGCCATTGTCCATCGTTTCGTTGGATTTGGGCGTGCAATGCTGGCTTTTCACCTACCCCTTTGAGATAATATTCCATCCATTCAAAGAGATCTTGTCCCCAATCCCATCGTGTCATGTTCTGAATGGCTTCTCCACCATAGCCCGAATCCTGAGCATTGTGCTTGGTCCATTGATCGGGATAGTTGTGTTCCCATTGGCCAATCATTCCTGCAACTTCATAGCCGTTGTCGATATACTCTTGGTACCAGTTCACGCCTGGCGGGCCACCAAAGACCATGTGGGGATCAACGTTCCAATCCTGAAGCCCCTGTACCCAGTAGATGCTTCCATTGTACTTCCCGAGCGCTTTGTCGATATGGCTGCGTTCGTCGTAGTAATTGTCCATGTATGGGTCGAGTTCACCTAAGCCATAACGCGTTGGTCCAGCAAGGAAGCCTTCGACAACGTCCCCACACAAATTGTCCAAATCATCGTCGTCGTAATCAAGAATCGATCCACCGTAATTGGAGTGCATCACTTGACTTCGTGCTTCTGCACTACCGTTCTTGTAGAGGAGGGGCCCAAGTGCAGTCGTACCAGAAATGGGGACGATAGTTTTCAGGTACTGGCTTCCTTGTGCGGCTGCTTCCCAAGCCGTAGCGCCCTCGTAGGACTTTCCATAAATGGCGACATGTCCATTGCTCCAATTCTGTGTTCCAAGCCATTCAACGGCCATATGAATGCCGAGACCTTCTCCATCACCACGATAATCGAAGCATCCGGTGCTCTCTTCGGTAGCAAAGACTGCGACTTGTGCCAGAGCATATCCATGGGGTACGAAATTGTCGTAGATGAATTCGCCTCGCCCAGCACTCACAACATTTGTTGGAGACGATTGACTTCCAGGCGAGCCATAATCAAAGTAGGGGCTAACGACAGCGATGACAGGCACTTGCTCGCCCTCTTCGGTGTTCGATGGAAGCCAGTAGGAGAGGTGGACTTCAGCAGTGTTTGGCCCCCCTTCCCATGTTCCTGAAGTATCGACCTCGATGTTCACTTCTTGAACTGGGAGTGGTTCATACGGCCCATCTTCAAGCACTCTCGAATAGGAGCCTGTCCAATTCCATTCAAGTGTGTGCCGATCGTAGATGTCCGGATATTTTCCCACCAATTCCTCTTCTGATGCAGTGTTTGCGTTACCAAAACATCCCGAAAGAGTCATACTCAGCATCATCGCAACGAGAAGAAGAGCCAATCCACCTCTTCGCCTCATGTTCTTGCCTGTTTATAGTGACATAAACGGTTTGCGTCTTCTCCGCAAACTATGATTGGTAGCGATGCTTGGAGATGCACATGGAGGCAAGTGATGCTTGGAAAGTGCGATGGGAAGCCTCAACCTTGCCGATGGTAAAAACGTTCATGCAAGTCGCATGTCGGAAACAAAGCCTCGTTTGCCTTGCGGCTGACCGGTATACGATGGTTGAATTATTCGATTTGCTTGAAGCGGTTGGTTCATCCATTGCAGCCTTGAAGACGCATGTTGATCTCATTGATGATTGGAATCAAGCTGAATGGAACCGTTTCTGTGCACTCGCCCAAGAAATGGACCTCCTTATTTTCGAAGACCGGAAATTCGCAGACATTGGAAAGATTTCCCGAAAGCAAATGGGTGGGATTTACAACATCAAGGAATGGAGTGACCTCGTAACGGCTCATCTCATCAGTGGGCCGGATATTGTCGATGGTTTGCAAGCAGCGTGGCAGGATGCATCGAGAGAAGGTGGTGTCTTGCTCCTCGCCCAAATGTCAAGTCGAGGGAATCTCCTCAGCCCGAACTACACATCCACAGTGGTTGAAGCAGGACGAAGTCATCCTGGTGTGTTCGGATTTATCGGGAATGGTTCCGATGCCGACTCTGTACGAGAATTGCGCTCAATGGTTGGGAATGAGAAGATGATTTGGACACCGGGTGTTAATCTCGCAACCGGAGATGGTGAAATGGGGCAACGATATGGCGATCCCTATGAAGCGGTTATGGCTGGGTCAGATTGCATCATTGTTGGTTCTGGAATTCATGGAGCAAAAGATCCTGCGGCTGCAGCGAGAGCATACGCAGAAGTGTCATGGAAAGCGCTACTGGAGCGGTGAGCGTGCAGATTTTTTTGTTTCTCATCGGACTTGTTCTTTTTGCAGGTTTACTTGCTCTCTTGTACTGGGGCTATTGGAATGCCAGAAAATTGGATCGCCAAATCCAGCAAGGCGATCCGTCCCTCCTAACAACGAGCACATACCAAAGAGAACAGGTCATTCAAGCGCCTCAAGGCTCAACCATCATGGAAGGGCAAATCATTCAATTGCCAGGCCAATATGTGCAACCAGTGCATGTGTGGCCTGACCAATCACATCAATGAGTCAAGGTAGCCCTGCTGGTATGCGAAACCTGCGCCTAAACCAACAAGAAGGAGGAGAAGGAGCA
>Ga0213864_10000543_pt1 | contig 17021 bp, 12 predicted proteins | sample PICome_5_FD_160078 | JGI IMG/M metagenome (GOLD analysis project Ga0213864, IMG submission 160078) | Coastal seawater microbial communities near Pivers Island, North Carolina, United States - PICO247 | ecosystem: Environmental > Aquatic > Marine > Coastal | place: USA: North Carolina... | reverse complement strand
GAGGCGGTGTTCTTCTGCGTCTCCCACTTCTTCTGCGTCTCCCACTCCTCCCACTCCTTCTTCTATTGTTTGAGCCTCGGTTGCGTCTCCGTCCTCTATAATTTTCAATAATATTATTATAAAAAGATAAATATAAAATATTTATTACAATAATAGAAAGGAAAAAGAAATAAAAAATATTTTTTTTGTCAAAAAGATAAAATAATATATTTGAAATAAATATAAAAAATAAATAAAGATAGAATGAATGTTTTAAAGAAAATAATATTAATAAAAATATTAAAATTAAAGAAATGAATAATGTAGAATTGTATTGATTGTATATGATATTAATCATAATTATATAAACAATATATAAAATAAAATAAAAATAATAAGAAGATAAATTTTATTAATTTTTTGCTAAATTTTTTGATTATTAATTTAATTGTTATTTTGTAATCTACGTCTTTCCATTTCACGAGAACGAACAAACTTATTATATCTATAAAAATCAATGATTTTCCTTCTAAATGCTACTATATGTGTTGCAACTCCCTGTTGTAAAAAATTTTCTTTCAATATGTATTTGTAATTATAATAATAATAAAAAAATAATAATATAAAAAATAAAATTAGTAGATTAGTAAAAATAAAATTACATTTTTTTTTACAAATATTAAAACGCATATATAAAATAGAATTATATATAATATATATTTTATATATTTTATAAAAAAAATTGAAAATAAAAAAATTAATTTTTATAAATTATATAAAAATATATTGATATATTATTTAGGATGTTAAGAAATTCTGTAGAACCATTACTTCAATCAGACGAAAATAGATATGTATTCTTTCCAATTAAGGACCAAGATATTTATGAAATGTACAAAAAACAAGAAGATCTATTCTGGCGAGTTCAAGAAGTTGATTTATCAAAAGATTTAGATCATTGGAAGACGTTAAATGATGAAGAAAAAAGATTTATATCTATGATATTGGCATTTTTTGCAGGAAGTGATGGTATAGTATTAGAAAATTTAGCAATTCGTTTTATGGAAGATGTTCAATTGAGTGAAGCACGTGCGTTTTATGGTTTACAAATAGCTATGGAAAATATTCATAGTATAATGTATTCAACATTAATAGATACATATATAACAGATAAATTTGAAAAAAATAATTTATTTGATGCTTTGAATACGTTTCCATGTATTAGAAAAAAAGCGGATTGGGCTATTAAGTGGATAAAAGATAAAAAATCAAATTTTGCGACGCGTTTAGTAGCATTTGCAATAGTAGAAGGTATATTTTTCTCGGGGGCATTTTGTTCAATTTTTTGGTTAAAAAAGAGAGGATTGATGCCAGGTTTAACATTTTCAAATGAATTGATAAGTAGAGATGAGGCATTACATACAGAATTTGCAGTATTATTACATAATAAATTAGAAAATCCATTAAAAAAGAAAAAAATTCATGATATAATTAAAGAAGCTGTTGTTATAGAACAAGAATTTATAGCAGATGCTTTATCATGTAAATTAATAGGTATGAATGAAGAATTGATGAAAGAATATATAGAATATATAGCAGATAGATTATCTTTACAATTAGGTGCGGATAAAATATATAATTCAAAAAATCCGTTTGATTGGATGGAAATTATAAGTGTTGAAGGTAAAACAAATTTTTTCGAAAGAAGAGTAGGTGAATATTCATTATCAACAAAAATAGAAAATAAAGATGATGCTTTTGAATTTGGTGAAAACTTTTAAATAAAATATTTAAACACAAAATATTATAATTATATAAAAAATGTTATATAATTATATAAAAAAGGTTCCTATATTTTTAAATAATAAAAACATAATTGGATCAAATATAGTAATGAAAAATAATTTACAATTAATAAATTTAAATTTTTTTTTAAATAATAAAATAATATTAGATATTTATGATAATTATTTAATAACTTCAATAATTTTGGAAAGCATATCCACATTTACATTAAAAAAAACATTGATAAATAAATATTGGTTTATTGTTGTATATTTAGGATATGGTATAAGTTTTTATATATTTCCTAAAGCATTAGAAAAATATTCATTAAGTTATGCATATACAATATGGTGTGGAATAGGTTTAATAATAACAAATATATTGGATTTAATATTTTATAAAACAAAAATAACAAGAAAAAAAATATTAGGAACGATAACAATAATAAGTGGAATAAAGTTAATAAAATGATAAATATATGTTATAATTTATAATTTATAATTTATAATTTATAATTTATAATTTATAATTTATAATTTATTTTCCAACCATATAATTATGTAATTTACTATTTATTATTGTATCTTTATTTTTTTTACCAAAAAATTTATATAATATTGTTGAATATATTATACCTAATAATATAAAAATAAATATTGTGTATAATAGCGATGTATAAGGATCATCTGACCATTCATCTATACCAAATATACCAGTTTTTTTTATTCTAAATACATTGTATAATATTCTAATATTATCAATAACTGCCCATATACCTAACCCACCTAATGTTATTAATTTAAAAAAAAATAAAATATAATTACCTGAATATAATCTATCTAAACCTAAAACACCTAAACCAGATAATCCCAATGTAATTAGTATTATTTTACTTCTAATTATTTTTTTAGTTTGTATTATATTTTCTTTATTAATTTCACTCATAAATAATTATAATAAAAATATATAATTTTTTATAATTATTTCCTTAATTACAATTTGATACTAGTTTCTTCTTTATTATTTTTACATTTATTAAAATTTATATAATAATTTTCAATTAAATGATCAAATACATTATAAAAATTACAAATATAATTAGTATCTTTGTATGATAATACATTTTTATAATCTAATAAACTGTTTTTGTTTACATTTATATAATTCCCACAATGATTGTAACAAATATATGGTATAGCTGTTACTATATCTTTTTGATTTACAATTCTAAGATGATTTATATTTTTTTTATTATTAAATGATGTAGCCCATTTTTTGTTACCTACGCGTGGACTAGCAAAACTTATTATATTTATTTTTTTATTTATATCATCTGATAAAATATATCCAAATAATGTTGCTAATGCTCCTCCTAAACTATGACCGGTAATATTTAAATTATAATTTTCATATTTTTTCAATAAGTTTTCTATTGTAGAAAATAATTCGCTGTACAAATTGTTTTTGTACAATAATTTATAAAAACCTCCATGAACATACATATCTTCATTTATTTTTGTTTTACATATGAATAAATTGTATACCCAATCACTAAATTCATCAGATCCTCTAAATACTATATTAATTCTTTGTTCTTTATGATTCACAGTTACACCAACTTGTACACCATGATTATCTATAAATTTTACTAAATCATAATTTTCAGCCTCTTTTAATAAATTTAATAATATACTTTTTCTTATATTTGAAATATTAACAGAATTAATATCTAATGATTTTATATCATAATCTTCATTATGTTTTTTAAATTTCAATTCTTTATTACAATCATAAATTAAACATGCGATTCCTAACATATCATTTATTAAAGAATAACTTATATCTACTTCATTACTCATGTGTATAATATAATATAAAATATTATAATATTATAATCTAATTTAAATAATTAGAAAAAAAAATTTATTTTAGTATAATATTTAATTTAAATAATTAAAAAAAAATTTATTTTTGTATAATATTTAATTTAAATATTTATCAAATATTAATGCTTTGACTTCTTTGCAACGAAGTTCTTCATATTTTTTATTGAATTTTTCTTGATCAATCCATTTTTCTTTTAATTTATTAATTTCATTGTTCCATGAATTCAAAGTATGACCTCTTTTTTTTTTAAATTCAATCATATTTTCAAGTTCTAATGAAAACAATTGTTGTAGTGGTTTCATGATTTGATTAGTTATGTAAAAATTATAATCAATTTTCAATTTGTTATCTATAATAAATTGAGGTGTTTCAATTTTATCACCTTGTAATGCTTTTTTGTTTGGGTTAACTATATATGCATAATTTATTCTATCACCTGGACCTGGTTTTGTATCACGATTACCAATTCTATTAGCTAAAACATTATGAGCTATTTGATTGGGATTTTTATAATAACTTCTTAAAGATTTAGTAATAACTAATTTGTTAATATTGTATTTTTCATCTTTAATATTTTGTAATGAGTTATCAACAAATTTGATAGCTTTATTAAGGTCTTTATCTTTCATTAAAATATTAATAACTCCACCATAAATATCTTTAACAATAGGAGCATTATCTCTGCGTTTTAAAACATTACCCATAGATTTTAATTTACATTTATTAGGATCGAATTCATACAACATACCATCATATCTTTTTTTAGATAATAGACAAAATGGCCAAAATGTTTTTTCATATTCTAAATCATGAGGATGTTTTAAGAATTTACTAGCTAATTCACCTGCTTCTTGTGCTATTTCAATACTATATTCTAATGCTTTTTTATTTTTAATTTTTGTATTATCTTTTTTATTAGTGAAGTCAAATTTTACAAACACAGAGTCTGTATTATGAACAATCATATTACCAATTCCTGCACAAAAATGATGATTACATGTAGTTAAATCATAAACATATGTATTATTATCAGAAACAACATGTTTTGTAATATTCACAATTTTTTTAACTTTATCACTAGATTTTCTTTGATTATTTTTTGTGCATGTTATTCTATAGACATCTAATTTGTCTTTTCTAATATTAATAGATGTTTTATAGTCTAAAGAATTAGCTAATAAACAAATATTAGCAGCACTAATTTGTGATTTTTGATCAATTCTAGTATAACCTTTTTTATCTTTATCTCCATCTGCATCATAAAGTCCATCCCAAAATTCTTGTCTAATATTTTTAGAAGAATTTAAAATATATGATGGAATAATTTTAGATTTATTATAATAATGATCTTTTCTATAATCAATAATAAATTGATTTTTATTTTTTCCACTAAATGATAATTTGTAAACATTACTAGATTTTATTGTATCATAAATAATCCATTCAAATTGTGGATAAACAATTTCGCATAAATTTTTATAATATTTCAATAAATCAATATTTTTATTATTTAATGCCCATGAATATTTGATACCACTTGGACAATTATATATTCCACACGAACCATCGCCGAAAAAGAATCCTGAAATTTTAGATTTCATTAATGAAATTGAATCATTATTATTGTCAGAAATATATTGTTCTATATTTAATGTATTATGTAAAAGTTCTGTTCCAATTTCTATTTCATTTGGAGAAATAATACTTTCATCATTTTTTAATAATGAATGGTCATCAGTAACATCAACTAATCCTGTATGTGTTAAAATTCTAAAAATATTTTTACTTTTATCTAATTTATGTTTTATAATTCTATCTAATTTAGTCCAATTGTTATTAGTCCAAGTTTCTAATAAAATATCATCTTTAATATTCATATACATTTTCGTTTCTTTTCCATTTTCAGTAAAATATTTCCATTCTTTAGTTTGTCCAAATTTATTAGATAATTCTTCAATTGTATATACACTTATTGTATTACTATTTATTCTTACATAAATAGGAGTATAATTTATAACACTATCACCGTATACACAATCAGCATTAATAATTACATCATTATCGTCTGACATTTTTTTTTCATAATTATGATAACATTCTTCAACAATATTTTTAGCATAAGAAAGTAGCATTCTGCCAACTGCAGTAGTTGATGCAGCTATATCCTTTTCATAAAAAGTGCTTGTTTTAGCACCAGCTTGACCATAAACGGAATTAGCAGCAGTTTTGATAGTTAATTGTCTTTTATCGAGAACATTTTTCATAAATTCATCATTTTGAGTTTTTATTAATTTTCTAGTAGCTTTTCGTGCATATAATAATTCTTGTAGAATAGCTGGTAAAACTGCTAATTTGTTATTAGGAAATTGCGCGAATCTGCAAATTTTGTAACCAATAATAACTTTTTTAGCAGCAGATTTAGATGTTGATCTAACATATTTATAAGTATCATATTTTATATCAACATATTTGTATTCGGGTAAATTGTCATAAATATAATTATTATATTGATCTTTTTCTCCGGTTTCTTTTAATAAATTGTTGCTAAGATCATATTCTTTTGTCCAAACTTTACTATCATGTGAAATATTTTCACTAATAATAGAAGAAGGATATAGTGAACTATAATCTAAACAAGAGACAGGATCTTCTAAATATAGACCAGTTTTAGGAGATAAAACATGTGCTCCTTCATAACCGCTATTGTCGTTAGATTTTTCAATAACAGGTGTTAAAATATTTTTTTCAGAACATTTTTTACAAACATAACTAGTTAATTTGATTCCTTGACCTCTAGTTAGTAAATAATTAAAAGGAACACTACATAAATTAGACATTTCAATACAACTAGTAATAATATCATTTTTTAATAATAATTCTAATACATTATCACAATCAGCTAAACAATATTTACCAACTAACCATCTATCTTCGTCAGAACCCATAGATAATTTAAAAATTTCGGCAGGACTAATATCATCTTTAGCTAATCCCCAATTAACTTTTTGATTGGTTATATCAAATTCTTCTTTAGAATCAATAATAAAACTTTTTTCATGATCATTGATTTTGATAATTTTGAATTTAGTTCCTTGTTTATAATAATTAACACTATAACCAATTTCTTCAAATTTAACATAAGCTAATTCATTTAATCCAGTTAAATTTGAACTATAAATTTTAGTAGTATTATCATCTAAAATTTCATATTTTTTTACACTATCACTAATAAAATAACTAGATGTATAATCTAATTTATAAGATGTTAATACATAGTCTCTTCTAAAAACATTATACAAATCAATAATGATACGTCCAGGCATTTTAATATATTTAAGATTATATTCGCCGCTAGCTAAAAATATTTTACTTTTTTCAATATCAAATTTTCCTGTTTTCCAGTCTTTATTATAACATATTTCATTTTTATTATAAGATAATTTCAAAAATTCTTCACTACATTCTAATTCTTTTGAACGTTCATACATGAAATCAAAATCAAAACCATTAATATTATAACCAATTATCATATGAGGTTGTTTTAATTGAATAATTTTAGTAAATTTTAATAATAGATCTTTTTCAGTATTACATACTATAATTTTAGTAACATTTTTTTCTAAATCATAATCATCAGGTGGTTTACAACCATCTTTAACTAATAAAATTTTTTTATAACTTTTAGTATCTCCATAATATAAGAAAGATAGACCAATAAATGTAACAATATCACCTTTTAATTCAGGTAAATAATTAGATAAAATATTATTTAAATATTTAATTTTGATATTAACATCACATTTATTATCTAAAATAAGTTCTAAAATGGTAGCATCTTTAGAATATTTTTTATTTTTTTTAGATTTAGGTTTAAAATTATTATCTAATAATTCGTCGTCAGATTCAGATTGAGAATCAGATTCAGAGTCTGAAATTGAAAAGTCAGCATCATTATTTTTAATAGATTTGATATTAGTTTTTATAATATTTTCTAAAGCTTTTTCAATGTTTTGAATGTTAATTGTTTCTTTTGGATATACAATATTAATATTATAATCATTAATAGAATCAGTATGAAAAGATGATAAAACACATTTTTTTAGTAACTCATTAGTAAATAATGATTTATCTTCTAAAGTATTATAATAAGTAATGATATCAATGGCTAATTTTTTGTAATCTTTAATAGCAACAGGAAAATCACCATGGCTACTACTGGCTTCAATATCAAAACTACAAATATTATATTTTACAGAAGTTTCTTTTTCTGGTTTAGATATAATATCTTTATAATCAATTTCAAATTCATAATGAGCATAAGTTTTTTTATTGTAAATATGTTTAATTTTTTTAGCACAACATAATATCCATCCAGAAGGAGAAATTTCTTTAATATGAAATAATTTAAGTAAAGGTGGTATTTGTGCTTCATATAAAAATACATAATAATCAAGAAATTTGTAACCTTCTTCAATTAATTTTTTTTCATAAAAATTACCAACAATAGTTTCTTTATAAAATATTTTTTTAGCTTTATTTAATGCTTGAACGCATGAGAATTCGATATATATAAAATTATGTAATTTGAAATTGTCGAATCCATATAATTTATGTTTTTTGATTAAATATGAATTTAAAATAGATTCTTCATAATATAAACCCATTTTTTTACGCATATGTGAAATAAATTCATTTTTTAATTGTTCATCCCAGTTATCAGGAATTTTTACATAAAAACAAGGTTTATAATTTTTAACATAAATACTAGCAGTATATCCGCGTTCAGAAATACCAAATAATTGAACAACATATTCTTTATTACATTTAAAATTATTATTATTATTATCGGAGTTAAAAACAGATTCATCATATGGGTTGAAATCATATAATTTGATTAACAAATTTTTATCAACATTTTTAGACATTAAATAAAACTAGTATTTTATTTTTATTATTTTTACAAAATAATTATAAAAATAAAAAAAAATCAATTTTTGAAATTAATTAAATTAATGCAATATTTATACCATTATTCATTATATGTATTGATTGATCATTTATGATAAAACCTATATCTTTTAATAATCCAGTAGTGACAGTAGTTAAGTAATTTGTATTATTTAAATATCCAGTAGTGATATCATTAGCTATGCTAGGATAATGAATATTATCAACATATATTTTTTTATATATATTTGAGCTATTACTTCCTTCTTCTATATGTACATTTTTTGTTCCAACGGGTCCATCATTTTCTAATAATAAACCTAAAACATTATTAATAGTATTAATATTAAAATTATTATCTATTAAAATGGTTTTGTAACCATGTAATCCATGTTTTCCGTTCCATATATATCTTTGATTATTGTTATTATCTATTACAGTATCTAAATAATCAGAATTATCAATAGGTAAATAATTACTTTGTAAATTAATTAAACCTAAAATATGTAATGTTTCATGCAATAAAACAAGAAACATAGATAATTTACTATTATCATTGAAATATAAAAATTGATTAACAACTTTTTCATTTAATCCAATAGATTTAGAGGCATGATCAGCCCAACCAATTACATTTTCGTTATTATTAAAATGATTCTGATCTAAATCAATAATAATATTATGATTATAAAAAATGTTGCTTTGTTTGATAATATCATTAAGAACTAATAAGGTATCATTAATAACCGAATTTATAACACCTAAAGAATTATTTCTAGTATTTTCATCGAGAAATTCTTCATTTGTAATAATAAAATTTATACATTTAAAAGGTGAATTATTTCCAGTAGTATACCAATTATAAAAAATATTGAAATCTAGAGATTTCCAAGTATTATTATCAGTATTTAATAAAAAGAATTCACTAACAATTTCATTATTGTCGTAATAAAAATTTAAAAATTTAGAAAAATCAGATTCTTTATAAGTATTATGATTAAAATCATAATAACCATCATTAAAAAAACTAGGTGATATATCATATATAAAAGTGGTATGATTGTAATTCATATTGTATATATTATAATAATATTTAAATAAATGGCAAATTTATATGAAATATATATTAAAATCCTGTACAATATATGAGGGTTCACTTATTTGTACAGAAAATAAATAATAAATTTATAAAAAATATTAATAAAATTATAATTACATTTTGTATTTTAAAATATAATTATAATAATAAATTTTATAGAAATTTTTATGAAATATATATTAAAATTCTGTACAATATACAAGAAATCTCTTATTTGTACAGATTTTTTAAATCATTAAATATTTAAAAAATGAACTTAAAGAATAATAAAAAGTTGTACAATATACAATAATTTACATATTTGTACAGAAAATAAATAATAAATTTATGAAAAATATATAATTATGTATTTGCCCGTAACAACCCATAATTATATATTTAATTATTACATTCTAACATTTTTTTTCTAACATTATTAGATGATCTAACTAATTTAGCATAATTCCTTTTATTTAAAATTTTATTATTTATTTTATTATTTTCATTATATTTATTTTTGAAAATTTCTTTGAATTTTTTTTTCTGTGATTCTTCATCATTATTACATATAACAGGTAAATCAGAACCTAAATTTAAACCTTCATCTCTACCTATTGTAAATATTGAATTATCTTTTGGTACTAATGATAATAATTTTGGTATATTATTAGTAGCTATGTAAGAATAAATTTGTTTTTTTGTTAAATTATTATTATTTAGATTAGGTATAATAGAATAATTTTTTAGTCTTCTATCACCTTTAAATTTTAACTGTACAATTGCATTTTCTATTGTATCAATAGAAGGGTTGTTACATATATCAATATTATTATATGGGTATTTATATTCACCATCAACTCCTTGATTTATATCATTATATACAAATATACAATTTACATTTTGAAAGTCTGAACCGTCTGTAATAAATATTCTATTAATCAAATCAAAATCATATAAATTTAAATTTTCAATTATTATTGGTATATTCAAACTAGATTCTATCAATTTATTATAATTAAATTTGAAATCATATATTAAATCATATTTTGAATTTGGTTGAGGTTCTATTTTGATTTTATATTTTATATTAGAATCTATATTTAAATTTTTTTCATCATACCTATATGTTATTGATGGTGAATCAATAACTCTATTTTCAATAATATTAATGTCTTTTACCAAAAAAGGTGTGTAAGAAATATCATAAAAATGATTCAACTTTTCTGTAAAAATTTTTATAAAACTGTTAATTTTATTGTACAAAAAATTATTTACATAATATTCATTATGATTTAATTGAAAATTAAAATCTAAATTAATAAGAAAATTAGAATTAAATAATTTTATAATATCAGTAAATATAAAATTTTTTTGATTACTTCTTTTACCTAAATGTAAATTATTACATAATGATATTGAATTTATTCCACATATACCATTACCAAATGACAAAAATATTTTTTTTTTGTTATTTTTCATTAATTCGTAGTCATTTTTTTTTAATAATTTTCCTGTAATAAATAATGTATTTTTAGATATATTATCATTATTATATAATGTTTTAACGAAATAAATTTTGTTTTTATTGTAACCTGTATTTATAATATTAAAATTTATATCAAAATTTCTAGAACTATCTGAATTAGAATATTTAAAACTTAAATAATTTATATTATTATCTATAGGATTATCCCTAGGTCTAGTGTACAAATATGCGGTATTTGATGAGACAAATTCATTTTCTATTAGTAGAGGATTATAAGCTATTGATGGTGTAGAAGTAGTAGTAATTAACAAATTATTATAGAAATTATTAGTAAGATTAGTTCCTTTGTATTTGTAATTGTAATCACCACTTGTAACAAAATCAAAAATGTTTTTGATATAGTTACTATCATATTCATCTAAAATAGATAATTCAAAATAATTGCTGTTTTTATATCTATTATTAAAATTAAATAATATCAAACTTTGATTTGATAATTTATTATTTGATATATCTTTTCCATTATCTACTCGTGATAGTGTATTACTATAATATACATTACTTGAAAGATCAAAATTTTGTAATTTATTAATTAATATAGTATTGAAATTTAACTCTCCTTTAAGACTCAATAAATCATTATATATATTTTTTAAATCTATATTATTATTTAATAAGTAATTGAATTTATTGTTATTATTATTATTTTGATAATATTTTTTTCTTAAAAGTAATTTTGTATTATTATTATTAAAATATATAAAAAAAAATTTATATATTTTTTTTTGTGTTAATGTAAATAAATTTATAAATATATTATTATCATTATCATCAACATTATCAGCATTATCAGCATTATTAACAAAATTTTTTAAATTTAATTCAACATTCAATAATATTTTATTATCATAATTGTTTATTTTAGTTTTCAATTGTTCATCAATTTCATTATTTCCATTATTATTAAGTTGATGATAATGATTTCTTGTAGAAATACAATTTGCATAACATAATAATTTACTGTTACTGTTATCAATAATAATTTTATTTCTATGTTTATATAAATTAAAAGTATAATTTATCATATAATATATTATATATTAATATATATTATGATAAATTTATATTAAATTAATTGTAAAACCAATTTTGAGATAAATAAGATGGAACTCCAGTTTTAAAATTGGATTTTTCATTTGTTTTTAAATTGGGACCAGCATTTAAAACAGAATCAATTTCAAATGTTCCTATAGCATAATTATAATATTTGATATTAGATAAAAATCCTTCAAATCCTCTAGACAAATTTACATTAAATGAATCATAATTTTGCATTATAACACCTCTTAATTTATAACTAGCCATAGCAACACCATTAATATAAACATCAACTTTGTTTTGTGAAGTAACTCTAATTACACAATTAATCCATTTTTTTAAAGGTAAATTATCAATAAATATATATTCGGTATCTATTTTTTTTTGCCCTGGTTTATAATTATTTGTTGTATCTATTAATATTAACATACCAACCATACTATTTGAATTATTTATACATGTTTCGGGTTTATTCATATCACTGTCATAATATTTTGATATTTTTGATTTTCCATTATATAAATAAACACCAGGAGCATTGTTGGGTCCTTTGATTACATTATCTGTATTCGTGTGATCAAAACAAGTAAACTTATCTTCTTCTGTTATAGGTTTAGTAGAACCTTTGTTAAATACATGTGAAAAAGTTATTTTCCCATTTAATGAATTATTAGGATATTCATTTATAAACATCCACCAATTGTATGTTAATTCTATTCCAGAATATTCATTATTTGAACGCATTACAGGGATAGCATTTTTGTCTGCTAAAGTTTGTGAAATAATCATAGAACTTCTAGCATTTTTTAATCCTTTAACTAAATAAGGTGTAGGATCTGGTCCAAAGAAATATTTAATAAGAAAAAAAGAAAGTTTTGTTAAATAAAAAAATATTATTATCATTAATAATAAAAAAGTAGCTTTGGCTAATAAGCTATTAGAATTCAAAAATTCTTTTGTATTATTAAAAAAATTATTAGGTTTTATATTATTGAAATTACTATCTATACTAGATTTTATATCATTTAAATTCATATTATATTATTATTATATAATAATAATATAATTTATTGTAAAATAAATTCTTATTTTAATTTAAATCATAAAAGAACTTTTTTCTTGATTATATTCTAAAAATGAAACTTTCAAATTATATTTATTAAATAATGATGTTGCATGATTTGAATTTATACCATCTTTATATATATCATATGCTTCTGTTGTTGTTATAGCAGTATTTATATATCTTACCCTTGTTATAAAAGCTTCATGAAAATTACTTTCTGATGTTAATCCATTTAAATATAATCTATTATCATCTGTATTAGTGGATTTCACAAATAATGTATCGGGCAATATGAATGAATTATGTAATTTACCATCTAAATAAACATCAAAAACATTATTATCAATAGTTAATGATAAATTAACCCATTTTTGTAAAGGAACATTTTTTAATACAAATCTAGAAATAACTACACCATTATTATTAGAATCTGATGTTCTTACAAAAATATGAATATCATTTCTTTGATTATTTAAACATACATGTAATGTGGGGAAATTACATTCGCTCTTTTTTAGAGAGTAATTGTAATGATCCGGGGTACGAGGTGGACAACCCGAGATTTGAGAACCGGGCGTCGGGGCCTGAATAAGCTCAGCAGGAGGAGAAGAACCAGTGGGAATATACTCACAAATAGGGTTATTATCTGTAAAAACTTTTGTTAAAGATGTTTCTGAAAAATTATTATCAAATATATGATTAATATAATATAATCCAGCTTTATCCTTATCAGTATCACTGGTTGATTCATTATAATATGTCATAAAATTTTTTTTAGTAATTCCAGTATCAAAATCATTAATAAAATACCACATAGAAAAGGACATATTAGCAGAAGTTTCTTTTTTTAAATTTCGAATCTCTTTCTGATCAATAGAACAATCTAAAATATTATCATATAAAATATCAGTTTTAAAAAATATATTAACAATTCCAACAATAATAATAATAATAAGTATAATAATTATAATTATTTTCCATAAATCCATAATTTATATATATATATTAGATAATATAAAATATAAAACATAAAAAAAAATATTTCTAAATATTAATAAATTTAATGTCTATAATAAAAATTTTTAATTTGTGCTTCTAATCCATTTAGTTGAAGTAATTCAATATTATTATTATATAAATCATATGATATATCGGTAATATTATTACCTATACTAATATTATTATTAATAATAGAATATTTTTGAAAATCAATTATATTTAATTTAAATTTTTCATTGAAAATTAACCGATTATTTAAATATATACTAATATATGTTCCATTATATTTTATATTAAAATTATTAAATTTATTATATTTAATATTTTTCAATGTAAATAAATTATATAGATTATTTGATAAATCGATATTAGTATTAGTATTAGTATTATTATATGTAGGTAAATTTGTATTATATGATGGATCATTATAATTTAAATCAATATGTGTAGGAAATTTATAACCATAAAAATAAAATAATATATTATTATTTTTGTATGAAATAATAGGTCTTTTACAAAAATTTAATATTTGAATTTCATTATTGTTATTATTATGACTGGCATTAATATATAGATCAAAATTTATTTCATAATTATTAATAGTGTTGATAATATAGTTATATATTTGAAAATTATTTTTATCAATACTATTTTCAATATAATTACCACTGATAACATCATCTAAATAATCTTTAAAATATTTTTTAGTAGTATTAAATTTGTTAATAAATTTATCATTTAAATCGCTAGATGTTAGAGAGTTATTTTCTTTTGCAAAGCTATCTTTCCTAATATCATTATAAGGTAAATCATTATTAGTAGTTACAAATCCTTCATCAATTACAAAAGTCATTTTTAAAAATTTATGTAAATATTTTTTAAATATATTTTCATATTTTTTTTCTTTAAAAATAGTAAGATTATGATCAGGTATATTTAATATACTATTAAAATTTTTTAATTTGATATATTTTTTAATATAAATAGGTTCATATAATTTTTTATCATAAAAATCATAATTTAATAAATTATATGTAACTTTCGAATTAAAAATATTGCTACTATTTTTTAAATTATTACTAAATTTATTAGATAAAAATAAAAGTAAAAATAATAATAAAATTATAAAAAAATAAAAATAAGTTATAGGTAGTGTTATTTTTAATTCATATTTTGCTTTGTTTATTAATAAAAACACAATACAAGGAATGAAAAATAAAATCAAAATGATAGTACATGTAAATGATTTTATAAAATTAATAAAAATTTGAATTATACCATCAAAGCTAGATACATCCAAATCTTTTTTGAAAAAAGATACACCAGTAGTGCAATTTTTAATAAAATCTTGTAAAGATTTAAACAAATAAATACATAGACTAATCACAGTTATAAAAAATAACAACAAAATTATGTTGGTATAAAGATTATGTGCAAAATTAAAAAATTTATAAAAAAATAATATTAAACTAACAATAAAAACAAGAGATAATAATAAAAATATTCCTATAAATATAAATTTAAAAAAGAAACTTAAAGTATTAAATAAATTAGTATCATATTTTCCTCTTTTATTATTTTTTTTGTTATGATTATAGTAAAATAAATAATATTTTTTTTCCTTACCATCCTTACCATCCTTATCATCATAAAAACCATAATTTAAAGTGTTACTTCTATTATTTAAAAGAAAAAACAATAAAATAAGTGTAAAAGAAAGAATACTTAATACAAATAAACAAAATTTATAGTAAACAGTATCATTAGTGTATTTAGAAAGTATATCAACTTTATTATAATTATATTCTATTTCAGAGATTTTGTTATTGTAAAAATTATTATGATTATCTTTCAATGCAGTAGCTAATTTATTATTATCAAACAAATTATAAATAAATTTATTATAAAAGAGAATGTAAATAAATATTAAAAAAATAAATAATAATATAAAAAAATATATTACAGGTTTATTGATAAAGAAATCAACGAAATTATTAATGCAATTAAATAAAGATATTTTTTTTTGTTCAAGTGATTCAAGAAATATAAATTGTATTAAGGATTTAAGTATATATATAATTTTGTTTGTTATATAAATAATAAACTTGTTGAAGTTTTCATAAATATATGAAATCATTAATATATTAATATATAATTATATTAACAATTTATATTAATAATTATAAATTTTCAAAAGTTGTTTTTTTTCCATGGCATTCTCTACATAATGCTACTAAATTATTTATATCATTATTACCTCCATTACCTAATTTTTGAATATGATCAACTTCAAACCAAGCATTTAATTGTTTGTAACAATGTTTACATTTCCAATTTTGTTGATATGCGACATATTTTTTTTTTGTTTCACTAACACTTCTTTTAGTTTTTTTTTGTTTTTTTTTAAAATTTTTTTTTTTGTTAAAATTATTATTATTGTTAAAATTATTATTATTGTTAAAATTATTATTATTGTTAAAATTATTATTATTAAAATTATTATTATTATAATTATCAGGAATATTTTGAATAGATTTTTGGGTTAAATTTACAATAGGTGTTATAAAAGAAGAGGTTTGTTTATCTATAGGTATATATTTAACACATGAATTAACATTATATAATAGACTTTTACATTGATTAGGATTTTTTTTTGATAATAAATAAAAGGAGAAACCAATAAATGCTACAAAAAT
>Ga0213864_10000538_pt1 | contig 17115 bp, 10 predicted proteins | sample PICome_5_FD_160078 | JGI IMG/M metagenome (GOLD analysis project Ga0213864, IMG submission 160078) | Coastal seawater microbial communities near Pivers Island, North Carolina, United States - PICO247 | ecosystem: Environmental > Aquatic > Marine > Coastal | place: USA: North Carolina... | reverse complement strand
CCCGTTACGGGAAGGTGGGCGGGGCGATGTGCCCTGCACGAGCGTCGCGCGCCTGAGCGCTTTCGCACCGACGTAATACCGACACGATACCGACGTTTTACAGACCGCAAAATTCGTCTCTAGAATACCCTTGCAAAAACAACAGGGCGGTCAAATCGCCGTGGTTCACACGCACGTCGCATTCCGCCTGAACTGCGGGTTTTGCATGCAGTGCAACACCTGTTCCCGCACGCCCCAACATGCCCAAATCATTGGCACCATCCCCAACAGCGATCACATCATTCTCTGACAATCCCAACTTGGCAGTGATCTTTTCCAACTGCTCTACTTTGGCCTCTCTGCCCAATATAGGGCGCGCGACTTTACCGCTTAATTTATCCCCGTCCACCAAGAGTGTATTGGCGTGGTGCTCATCAAATCCAAGGGTCTCCGCAACCTTATGTGTAAAAGCCGTGAATCCCCCCGACACCAATGCGGCATAGGCCCCGTCTGCCTTCATGGTCGCGATCAATGTGCGCCCACCAGGCATAAATTTTATGCGTTCTTTTAAAACCTTATCAATGATATGCGCAGGCTGATCCGCCAACAGCGCAACGCGCTCATCCAGCGCCGCTTCAAAATCTAATTCACCATTCATGGCCCGCGCTGTGATCTCTTTTACAAGATCCCCAACACCAACTTCACCGGCCAATTCATCGATGCATTCCTGTTGGATCATGGTGCTGTCCATATCCGCCAATAACATCTTTTTGCGCCGCTCAGATGCAGCTTGAACAATCATATCGACGCCAATGTTTTGAAACTCTTGCCATACCTGCCACTGATTGCTCGGAACGGTTTCAATCGGAAACTCTGCGGCCTCTGCATGCGACAACCAAACCGCATCGCCCCCGCCCCATGCATCGCGCAAGGAATCCAACACTGTCAAATTCAATCGTTCTTGGTTTGGCGCACCGATAAGCGTGACCTGATACATGATTCCTGTTTCCTATAAGGGACATATGCGTCGCAAAATTATTCTTGAATGTCGCTATATAGACCTTTTTGTGCTTGTGAAACCAGCTTTCTCTCTCTATTTCGGTTCGTGGGACACCCCTCCCCAACGAGGGGCGCATATCTGAAAGGGTAGCATTGATGGCTATGAATTTACCGGCTGCGCGGCCGTTGAACGCGCGTTTTTCTTCTGGTCCATGTACCAAAATCCCCACGTTTTCTTTGGATAAATTGGCAGATGCCCCATTAGGCCGCTCGCATCGTGCGGCTGTGGGCAAGGCCAAGCTCAAAGAAGCAATCGAAAAAACACGAGAGATTCTGAACATCCCCGCCGACTTTCGCATTGGTATTGTTCCTGCGTCTGATACTGGCGCGGTTGAAATGGCGATGTGGTCCATGTTGGGCGCGCGCCCTGTGACTATGGTCGCCTGGGAAAGCTTTGGCGCAGGCTGGGTCACAGATGTTGTCAAACAACTGAAACTTGATGCAGATGTACGCACCGCCGAATACGGCGAAATCGTCGATATGGACGCGGTAGATTACAATACGGACGTTGTGTTTACATGGAACGGCACCACATCTGGCGTGCGCATGCCCGATGGGGATGCGATACCCGCAGATCGTCAGGGGCTAACCATTTGTGATGCCACTTCAGCAGCCTTCGCAATGGATCTGCCATGGGACAAATTGGATGTCACTACATTCAGCTGGCAAAAGGTGCTGGGTGGTGAAGCAGCGCATGGAATGTTGATCCTGTCACCACGTGCGGTCGAACGATTAGAGACATATACACCTGCCTGGCCGCTGCCGAAAATCTTCCGCCTTACCAAAGGCGGCAAGCTGATCGAAGGTATTTTCGTCGGCGAAACAATTAATACGCCATCCATGTTGGCGGTTGAGGATTATATTTCTGCCCTAGACTGGGCCGCAGATGTTGGTGGTCTAAACGGCTTGATTGCGCGTGCAACGGCCAATGCACAGGCGATTTGGAATTTCTGTGAAACACGTGATTGGATCGACAATTTGGCGATTGATCCCGCCACACGTTCAAATACATCTGTGTGTTTGAAGTTTACAGATGATCGCATTCAAGACGGCGCAAAATTCGCCAAAGCGGTTGCCAAGCGGTTGGAAACCGCAAACATAGCCTATGACATCGGCGCGTATCGTGATGCCCCTGCGGGATTGCGTGTGTGGTGTGGTGGCACAGTCGAAACATCGGACATCGTCGCGATGCTTCCATGGTTGGAATGGGCCTTCGAACAAGAAATCGCAGCGCAGTAACCTACAGACAAATTGAATAATCAGCATCCCCCAAATGGGGTTACGTATACCAATTCCACAGAATGAGAATAATAATGGCACCTAAAGTACTTGTATCTGACAAACTAAGCGAAACAGCTGTCCAAATCTTTCGGGATCGCGGGATCGACGTGGATTTCATGCCTGATCTAGGCAAAGACAAAGAAAAATTGGCCGAGGTCATTGGACAATATGATGGTCTTGCCATCCGATCCGCAACCAAAGTTACACCTACAATTTTGAAGCATGCTACCAATCTAAAGGTGGTTGGCCGCGCGGGTATTGGAACGGACAATGTCGATAAAGAAGCCGCGTCAAAACAGGGTGTCATCGTCATGAACACCCCCTTTGGCAATATGATCACCACAGCCGAACATGCAATTGCAATGATGTTCGCCGTTGCGCGCCAAATTCCTGAGGCCTCTCAATCTACGCACGCGGGAAATTGGGAAAAATCCAAATTCATGGGCGTTGAACTAACGGGCAAAACGCTTGGCGTGATTGGCGCAGGTAACATAGGGGGGATCGTTTGCGACCGTGCACGCGGCCTGAAGATGAAGGTCATGGCCTATGATCCCTTCCTTGGCGACGAAAAGGCCAAGCAGATGGGCGTTCAAAAAGTAGAATTGGACGAATTGTTGGCTGTTGCTGACTTCATCACGCTGCATGTTCCGTTCACAGAAACGACTAAAAACATCCTAAGCCGTGAGAATTTAGCCAAGACCAAAAAAGGCGTTCGCATCATCAATTGCGCGCGCGGTGGCTTAGTTGACGAAGTGGCACTGGCTGAATTATTGCAATCAGGGCATGTTGCAGGCGCTGCGTTTGACGTGTTCTCGGTTGAACCTGCAACGGAAAACCCATTATTCAATCTACCAAATGTTGTCTGCACACCTCACCTGGGTGCCGCAACGACAGAGGCACAAGAAAACGTGGCACTACAAGTCGCAGATCAAATGTCAAACTATCTGTTGTCAGGGGCCGTTGAAAACGCACTGAACATGCCATCCATGACCGCGGAAGAGGCCAAAATCATGGGCCCGTGGGTCAAATTGGCAGATCACTTGGGCAACTTCGTGGGCCAAATGACGGATGAACCGATCACAGCGATTAATATACTTTATGACGGTTCCGTTGCCGAAATGAATTTGGATGCGCTCAACTGTTCCGTTGTTGCAGGCATTATGAAAAAGGCCAATCCAGACGTGAACATGGTGTCCGCACCCGTAATTGCCAAGGAACGTGGCATCAAGATCAGTACCACGAACCAAGATAAATCAGGCGTTTTCGCAGGTTATATCAAAGTCACAGTCGTCACAGCAGAACGCGAACGTTCTATCGGCGGCACCGTGTTCAGTGATGGAAAACCACGTTTCATTCAGATCAAAGGCATCAACATCGATGCCGAAGTCGGCGCAAACATGCTGTATACAACGAACGAAGACGTCCCAGGCATCATCGGCACATTGGGTCAGACGTTGGGTCAGAACGGCGTAAACATCGCCAACTTTACCCTTGGACGCGCAGATGCAGGTGGTGAGGCGATTGCATTGCTATATGTGGACGAACCGATCAAAAACAACGTCCTAAAGGACCTAGAAGCGACGGGATTATTTAAACAGGTCAAGCCAATTCAGTTTGACGTTGCATAATTGATTTATTGGGCCGGTTCGCCGGCCCATTCTTTTTCAAGGATGTCAGACAACATCGTTGTTTGCCTTGCACAATTCGACAACACAACCAGATCGCTAATCGCACGTCCATCCACGTTTGCCAGATCTGATCGTCTGATCAAGTTTGCAGGCGCATCAATCGCCATATGCAGTGCATCCACAACGTTGAGACCAATCGCCTGAACCAGACGGGCAACCCCCTCGGCCTGTGTGATATGTGCCCCCGCTAAGGATCCTTCTGAATTGATTAATTGGCCCTCTGTCAATTGCACAGTCATATCATAAAGTTCAAATTGATTTGGCCCACCAATTGTTGGCATCGAGTCTGAAACTAAGAAAACTCGATCGGGATGTGCATGCGCCCGAAGCGCCAGTTTGATCATTTCTTCGTGAACATGGATCCCATCGCAGATAATGCCACAGGCAAGACCTGCGTTCATAATCGCAACAACGGGTCCTGGATCACGATTGATCAACGGTGGCATTGCGTTCATCAAATGTGTCGCGCAACTGGCGCCCGCATCAATTGCCGCCCATGTTTGCGCATTGCTGGCAACCGTATGTCCGATAGAAACAATAACACCTAATTTCGCGATGCGATGAACAGTTTCGGGATCAACCACCTCGGGGGCAAGCGTAATTTTCGTAGTGATATTCGCGTCGCGCAAACGACATAATGTTGCAAAGGTGCGTTCATCAAATGGGCGAATAAATTCCGATGAATGCGTTCCCCTGCGTTCCTGCGAGATATGTGGTCCCTCAATGTGAAGCCCCAGAACATGATCCGTTTGAACATGTGAAATGACAGCGTCCGCTGCGCTATCTATAACATCTGGCGCGTCCGTGATTACGGTCGGCAGAATCCCAATCGTTCCGTATCGGGCATGTGTATTACGGATATGGTCAATAGCCTGTGGCGATGGGTCATCATTAAACAAGACCCCACCGCCACCGTTCACCTGCAGATCCAGAAACCCTGGTGCCACGATGCCGTCAATCGTATTGACCCTTGCATCACTGGGTATAGAATCGCGCGGAACCAAATTCGTGCGATCATTCATGACATGTACGGCATGCGATGTATTCAATGCTTTTTTCACATAGACTGCGGTGGGGATTATGTATGTGCCTGACGTCATCCAACCCGACCTTTCAAATAGGCGGCATAGGCCGCACCACGTGCGCCGCTTGCGTCTCCGGCCTCCGCCAATACAATTTTCGGGCGGTTTACATTTGCCAACGCGCGCTGATCAACAGCAATAGCCAGATCGTCTATAACACCGTCAATCTTTGACAAACCACCCCCCAACACAACAACGTCAGGTGCGATGTAAAATGACGAGGTGATGATCATTTCAGCAACGACTTCGCACCACTTTTCCCAAGCCATTTGTACCGATTTTTTTTCGGATTTTTGGCCAGCGATGTCCATAGGCGAAAGTGTTTCGCCAGAATAGTGCAGCGCTAAACGTGACAGTCCAGGACCCGAGGCGTAGGCCTCATAACAGGCACAACGACCACATCCACATTCTATTGAAGGGAGGTCTTTGCATACCGAGAGTGGAGCTGCTACATGCCCAATTTCGCCTGCAATTGAATGCGGCTCTCCAATAAGTTCACCACGCCATGTCATGCCCGCACCAACGCCCGTGCCAAGGATTAGTCCAAGCATCATATCATGCCCGCATCCCGCGCCAAATACAGCCTCAGACAAAGCAAATGCGCGTCCATCATTTATGAAGACAATGTTATCATCAATTTGCGCGTGAATATCATGCACAATCCTGTGATTTGTTGCAGGTAAATTCGCGGTCAGCGCGCGCCCATCCGCAGACAGTACCCCTGCTGCGCCGATTCCAATCGGCAAATTGGCTTGATCCGCATTGGACCACGAAACAAGATCGCCAATCGCATTCAATAGCTCATGATAGGTCTTTGGCGTATCAACACGGCGCTTGTCCGTTAACGTCCAATCCGCGTCAAAAATTTGCGCTTCAATTTTGGACCCGCCCAAGTCCAAACCGACCGCCGTCATACTGCTAACTCTGGGCACATTGCACCAATCTTTTTCATTCCAAATTGCGTATTCATCATCATTTGACCGTTCATTTGGTTCCATTTGACACTGCAATGAGTCAAGAGTGCAATAGATAATGGGATAACGCATATATTAAATTAAGCCACTGACCGCGCCAAGTCAGCTTAATGCGCAACGCGCGGGCGACCCTTGGCCGTGGCTGTTACTAACGCCTCGACAAAAACTTCACGGCTTTCGATTTTGGCCATTTTGATGTCTTGATCCAATATCACTTCAATTTGTTCGGCACCCGCATCCTGCGCATCTGATAGCGCAGCTGCGTATAGCGCATCTTTGATAAAGGATAACGCGGCATCGCTTTCGGCAAAATCAAGGGGGTGGTCCCCATAATGCACTCGATAAAGACCCTCAGACGGACTAGTTATGGTGGCGGATTTTCGAAATGTAACGCGGCCGACAACCGCACCAATCGCATTGGCAACACCTGCATGTTCCGGCAACACCATCGGGCATCCCAGTTTTTTGCCGACCGCTGGATAATAACTGGGTGCAGAGGCGCCAAGTCCCACAACAGGAACATCAATCCCCAAATCTATCCGTAACAAGCCGCGATGACTCGCTAAACCGCGCGTCGTCATAATATGTTTGGCCAATTCATCAGGAGCCATCCCAAAATCAAACGCATCCTCTGCAAAGGCAGATTCCAAAACGGCTAAACAGGTTTGCTTCGTTAAGCGATCGATTACTATCTGTGCCATATGATTTGAATCATGCGACAATAATTCACCAGACCCCGTTCTGCGCCGCATAAAAAGCGACAGCGCTTTGACCGCAGCATCAGTATCCCAAACATCAACACACCCCAATGCATGCGAAGCATCAGATGGTGTTAGAGCAGAAATCTGCACTAACCCCCGCGATACCAATCGCATCAATGCCTGTGCCTCGATCCGGGTTTTTAATACATCGCTGATTGGCTGAAACTGCGCGGTTATACGGTTATAGACCCCTTCATCCCTTGCGCTTAATCCTCCCTCTTCAAACACGTCAATCCGGCGCACAAAACGGGCATCATAATCACCAGGAAGCGTGCCACGCAACTGTGCGTCCAAAGCGGCATGAACGATATTTGGGTCAATCTTTGCTGCAAGGGACACTGGCAACACACGGCGTGGACCCAACGTGACGCCTCCTTGCAAACCCTGAGAGACAAAGTGAACCTCACTATCACCGCCCAAACCAAAGGTGCGCATGGCAACGGCTTCGACCATGGTGCGGTATGGGCCCACTTTAGCGCCTTCTGGATCGATGGCGGGCAATCCATCGCGTAAAACAGCTATGTCGGTAGTGGTTCCGCCAATATCCGAAACCAGTGCATTGTCGGAATTGGTCAACCACCGCGCTCCAACAATTGAGGCCGCAGGACCACTGAGGATCGTTTCAATTGGTTTTTCGCGCGCCTGATCCAGCGATATCAACGCACCATCACCGCGCACCACCATAAGCGGTGCATTCACACCCAGATCAGACAAGACAGATTGCGCGCGCTGCAACAGTCGATCAATCAACCCGATCAAACGTGCATTCAACAAAGCAGTCAACGCACGCCGCGGACCATTTAATTTTGCCGATAGCTGATGTGATAGGCTAACTGGCTTAACCGTTTTTTCACGCAATAGTCTTAAAACCGCCAATTCATGGGTGGGGTTGCGTGTTGCAAATTGGGACGCGACTGCAAAGGCCGAAATACCGCTTTGCTTTTCAACCCATTTCTCAATCGCAGCTAAATCAAGCGGTACTACCTCACCACCTGCATGATTGTGGCCACCTGCAATGACCAAAACAGGATCACCTGCCAGTGCTTGGGTCAGGCCATGTTTGTCCAAATCACCCTCACGAAACCCAACAAGGATAAGTCCAACACGGCCGCCCTGCCCCTCGACCAAAGCATTTGTCGCCAGAGTGGTTGAGAGCGAGGCCATCGCAATTTCACCTGCATCGATGCCAGCAGACTGAAGGGTTGCTGCCGCAGCATTTCTGATGCCTTCGGCCAGATCGTGGCGCGTCGTCAACGACTTTGCGGAGGCGATCACTGCTTCTTCGTCTCTAAGGATCACTGCATCGGTATATGTGCCGCCCGTATCTATGCCCAATAAGTATGTCATGCCCGCTCCTTCATCTCCGATCAGATAGCGTGGCAAACAAAAAACGTTTGTCTATTAGCGGCATGTTTAGCGCACCATTTGCGACAATTGCTGAACCGCCCATTTGGCAGCGTCAGAAACGGCGGGATCAGGATCGTCGATCAGACTATGAGCAACAGAACCCAGATCAGGCCTCCGTGAATTGCCGATGGCATAAAGTACATTGCGTACAAACCGATTGCGACCAATTCTCTTAATCGGGCTGCCCGAAAATTTCTCACGAAATGCGGGATGATCCAACATGGCCAGTTCCCCAAGATCTGGGGCCATTAAATCTGCACGCGGATCATAGCGCATATCGCTGGCCTTTTTGGCGAATTTATTCCACGGGCAGGCAGCCAAACAATCATCACAACCATAAATGCGGTTACCCATCAACCCACGCAAATCCACATCAACAGGGCCTGAGTGTTCGATGGTTAAATAGGAAATACAACGCCGCGCATCCAATTGATATGGCGCGGGAAATGCATCTGTCGGGCAGGCTGTGATGCATGATCGGCAGGACCCACAATAATCCGTCTCTGCAGTGTCGGGTTCAATCGGTAATGTGGTAAAAACCGAACCGATAAAGAACCAGTTGCCCAAATCGCGGCTTACCAAATTCGTATGTTTGCCCTGCCATCCTAAACCTGCGGCCTGTCCCAGTGGTTTTTCAGAAACAGGGGCCGTGTCAACAAACACTTTCACCTCACCACCCGAATGCGCAATTAACCAGCGAGCCAATCGTTTCAAGCGTTTTTTGACGATGTCATGGTAATCCTTGTTCTGTGCATACACGGAAATGGCCCCTTTCTCGGGGTGATTTAGAATATCTGTCGGATCTCGTTCTGGCTTATAGCTTTCGCCCAGCATGATGATCGTTTTCGCATCAGGCCACAACGCACGCGGATTTGCACGCCATGTTTGACGATCTGCCATCCATGACATTTGCCCGTGATAACCCGCGTCGATATACTCAGATAGCTTTTCTGGGACATGCGGAATGCTGTCTGGGTGCGTGAAACGGCAGAGCGAAAATCCTTCGGCCAGCGCCTGATCAATGATCGCCTGTTTAAGGGGCACGGTAACCCCCTAAACAAATGCATGCTTCAAAAATCCAAATCATTGTAATGACGGGGGGGTGGGAACCCAGATACCTGATCAGATAGGATATTGCGAAACGCAGGGCGCGATTTAATTTTTGCATACCAATCTTTTACAGCAGATGATCGGTTCCAATCCACATCTGAAATATAATCCAAACTGGACAAATGCGCAGCCGCCGCAAAATCGGCCAGTGTCATTGTATCACCCGCCAACCAACGACGATGTTCCAATAACCACGCCATGTAATCCAAATGATATTTGATTTTACGAGCGCCCTCTTTGATATTTTTGCTGTCCGGGAACCCCTGTCCGGATACTTTTTTATTCACCCGCTCATAAAGCAGGTTTGACGTCACCTCATGATGAAATTTATCATCAAACCACGATACTAATCGCCGCATTTCATACCGCTCCTTGGCATCCTTTGGGATCAAGGAAGGGTTTGGATTTAACTCCTCTATATACTCGCAAATCGGGGTACTTTCGGTTAGTAACGCTCCCTCATGTCGCAGGATAGGAACCTTACCTGCAGGGTTGCGACGCAAAAATTCTGTTGATTGATCCCAATAGCGTTCCTCAATCAGTTCGACATCCATCTTCTTTTCAGCCAATACCAACCGAACCTTGCGGCAGAAAGGGGACAATGGAACATGATAAAGGCGCAACATCTTGGGCAACTTTCAAATCAAAATCTGTGTATGAATGGCATAATTCTGGTGCTGGGATCAATCCATGAAGCAGTGCGATCTTTGATCTTTTTGGATCAGAACCGCACCATCTTGAATATTGTCTGAACGATCTAATACGAATGGCGTTGGAGCAGATGCAGAGCGCCCCTTGGGATCTGGCAAAATTGCTGCAAGGCGCGCAGCCTCGGCCAAGGTCAGGCTATCAGAGGAGATGCCAAAATAGTGCAGCGACGCGGCCTCAGCGCCAAAAACGCCTTCATCAAATTCCGCAACATTCAGATAAACTTCTAATATTCGCTTTTTTGACCAGAACAGTTCCACCATAGGCGTCAAAAAGGCCTCAAGCGTTTTGCGCGCCCAACTACGCCCGTGCCACAGGAAGGTATTTTTAACGACCTGCTGTGTCAGGGTCGATGCTCCGCGATCCCCTCCATCCTTGATCGCGGCGCGAATAGCGGACATGTCAAAGCCCCAGTGTTGGCAGAAATTCACATCCTCGGCCGCAACAACAGTTAGTTTAAGGGTGTCTGAAATTTCCGTAATCGGCATCCATTCGGAATGAACAGATCCAAGTCGGGATTTTTCCGACAGGATGTAGGGGGTCGTTGGAATGGGGACAAAGCGGAAAACGATGATGACCGCAATAAAACAAGCCAGAACTCCAATACCGATCCAGCGCAGAACTTTACGCCAATCCGCTTTATTAGAACCTGTTTTTGCATTTTTCTTTGGTGCGCGTTTGGTCGCCTTTTTTGCCATGCCTCAAATTTCCGTTTTTTGGATAGCTTACCGCGTTCAGCGACGTGAACCAAGGGTAGAGGTGATGAAAAATTCTCCTTTAAGCGAATAGTGTAGCAGCATCAAAATTACCAAGTATGATAATTTTCCGCCCAAAAATGTGAAACCGAGCGTTGGTTTTGTTAACCCTGTTGCACTGCCATCCTAATAGATTGCAACCAGATATGCGATGCAATCACGAATGGTATAAAACAACGAAAAGACCACATCATGACTCGAATAATATAAAGTCATTAGTCCCAACAAGTAACGGCCGCGTGATGCGGCCGTTTTTCGTTTTATTCTGCGGGAACCGCACCCTGTTCAAGGGTCAAAGGATGAGGGATTTTATCCAACATCTCTTTTGGACAGACTTGGACAAAATTCGCCTTTTCCAGATCCCAATAACGGAGAATTTCCGCACCTTTTGCTGAATTGGTTTCTTCGACATGGCGTTGGATTAGACCGAGCAATTGATCTTCCCAATGCTGCACGGCAACTGGTCCTGTGACCAGCGATTCCATGTTCAACATGTCATTCACTTGACCTTCAGGATCATAGAGATATGCCATACCGCCCGTCATACCTGCACCAAAGTTCGCACCGATTGTGCCCAAGATGACAGCAATTCCGCCTGTCATGTATTCACACCCGTTTGAACCACAGCCTTCAACGACAACTTTCGCACCAGAGTTACGAACAGCAAAACGTTCACCTGCGCGTCCTGCGGCAAACAAATATCCATCTGTCGCACCATATAGAACCGTATTTCCGATGATAGTGTTTTCCGCTGCAACCAATGGGCTGACCATCGGTGGGCGAACCGAAATGATACCGCCTGACAGACCCTTACCGACATAATCGTTTGCATCACCCGACACTTCGATCTTAAGACCAGGTGCCGCAAACGCACCGAGCGCCTGACCCGCGGAACCTGTCAGTTTCACGGTTAGGTGATCTGGTTGCAGGCTGTTGCGCATACCAAAGTTGCGGACAATATGGCTTGAGGTGCGCGTACCCACTGTACGATGCGTATTTTGCACCGCATAGGACAGCTGCATCTTTTCACCATCGTTGAGGAAACGCGCGGCGTCCCGAACGATTTCGGCATCCAATGTATCAGGAACCGCATTGCGTGGGCGGTCACGATCATATTTGATGCTGTCAGAGCCATCCACCTTGATCAACAGCGGGTTCAAGTCCAGATCATCCAAGTGATCTGCACCACGGCTGACCTGACCCAACAGGTCCGCGCGACCGATTACGTCATCCAATGAACGTGCCCCGATTGAGGCCAAGATTTCACGAACTTCTTGTGCGTAGAAGGTGATCAGGTTGACAACTTTATCCGCGTTGCCCGTGAATTTTTCACGCAGGGCTTCATCCTGCGTACACACACCTACGGGGCATGTGTTCGATTGACACTGACGCACCATGATACAGCCCATCGCAATCAATGCAGCAGTACCGATGCCATATTCCTCCGCACCCATCATCGCGGCCATGACAATATCGCGACCCGTACGCAGGCCGCCGTCGGTGCGTAGCGTGACGCGATCTCGTAGGTTGTTCATTGCAAGCACTTGGTGCGCTTCTGTCAAACCCATTTCCCATGGCAAACCTGCGAATTTGATCGAGGTCGCAGGCGATGCACCTGTGCCGCCGTTGTGGCCAGAAATCAAAATGACGTCTGCTTCGGCCTTGGCAACACCTGCAGCGATGGTTCCAACACCAGAGGCCGCAACCAATTTCACCGTCACCTTACAACGTGGGTTGATCTGTTTTAGGTCATAGATCAGCTGCGCCAAATCCTCGATCGAGTAGATATCATGGTGCGGCGGTGGTGAAATCAACGTCACGCCTTTGGTTGAGTGACGTAAACGCGCGATCAGATCTGTCACCTTCATACCAGGCAACTGACCGCCTTCGCCGGGTTTTGCACCTTGCGCGACTTTGATCTCAAGCTCTTCGCACTGATTTAGGTATTCCGCAGTCACACCAAAACGACCAGAAGCAACTTGTTTAATCTTGGCCGATGGGTTGTCCCCATTTGGTTCAGGGTGGAAGTGTGCGGGATCTTCACCGCCCTCACCACTATCTGATTTTGCGCCTATGCGATTCATCGCAACGTTTAGGGTTTTATGCGCCTCGGGCGACAAGGCACCCAATGACATGCCCGGTGTCACAAACCGTTTGCGGATGGACGTAATGCTTTCCACCTCTTCCAGCGGCACAGCGGCACCGATGGGTTTGATGGCCAACAGATCGCGCAAATGAATGGGCGGGTTGGCCTGCATACGTTGACTATACTGTTTCCAAAGGTCATAGCTCGCACGGTTACACGCCGCCTGCATCATGTGCATTGTCTGTGCTTCCCACGCGTGGGTTTCGCCAGTTTTACGTGATTTGTAGAAACCACCGATTGGCAAAATTCCATCAGCTTTCCAACCAGCATTGTGGATATCAACAGATTTCTTTTGAATACCTGAAACACCAATCCCTGAAATACGGCTGATCAACCCTGGGAAGTATTCGGCGCACATCGCACGCGATAGGCCAACCGCCTCAAAGTTCAAACCCCCTCGATAGGACGAAATGACAGAGATACCCATTTTCGCCATGATTTTCAGCAAACCTTGGTCAATGGCTTCGCGATAGCGGCTCATCGCTTCGGTCAACGGCCCGTTCAACAATCCGCGATCAATGCGATCTGCCAATGTATCTTCTGCAAGATAGGCGTTCACAACGGTTGCACCACAGCCGATCAGAACGGCAAAGTAATGCGGATCAATACATTCCGCGGAACGCACGTTCAATGAACAGAATGTACGCAATCCGCGACGGGTAAGATGCGAATGTACAGCAGAGGTTGCCAAAATCATTGGCATCGCCGTTTTGCCTTCGCCCGATGCAATATCAGTTAGAATCAAATGACCCGCACCCGAACGCACCGCGTCCTCGGCCTCGTTGCGAATACGCACAAGCGCGTCGCGCAGTTCATTTTCACCAAGACTTGGGTCAAAGGTACAGTCGATTGACACCATATCCGCGTTGAAATTCTCCATCAGGACATCCCACTGGGCATTACCAACAAATGGGCTATCCAAAACTAGGATTTCGGTTTGCGCGCTGCTCTCATCCAACACGTTTTTCAGGTTGCCGAAACGTGTTTTCAACGACATCACGCGATATTCACGCAAACTATCAATGGGTGGGTTTGTCACCTGAGAAAAGTTTTGACGGAAATAATGACTCAGTGGGCGGTATTTTTTCGACAGAACCGCAGATGGCGTGTCGTCACCCATGGATGCCAATGTTTCTTTGCCATCCTCTGCCATTGGGGCAAGGACTTGTTCAATCTCTTCAATGCTGTAGCCAGCAGCAATTTGACGTTTGCGCAATTCTTCACCACTGAACAGTTGTTTTTCAGTGACTTGTGCCAGCGCTTCATCAAGGTCTTTGATTTTGCCAACCCACTCGCCAAATGGCTGGGCCGCGGCCAATTTATCTTTGATCTCGGTGTCGTGGTACAATGTGCCTTTGGCCATATCAACGGCCAGCAACTGACCTGGGCCAAGCGCTCCTTTTTCGCGCACAATCGCCTCATCCGTGGGAACCATACCCACCTCGGACCCCGCGATCAACAAACCATCACCGGTAATAACATAGCGCAATGGACGCAAACCATTGCGATCCAGACCCGCACAGACCCAGCGCCCGTCTGTCATGGCAAGTGCCGCAGGACCATCCCATGGTTCCATCACAGAGTTGCAATAGGAATACATGTCACGCCATGCTTGTGGTAGATCCTTGGCCTGTTTTGACCAGCTTTCTGGAACCAACATGGTTTTCGCCATTGGCGCATTACGACCGGCGCGCACCAATACCTCAAACACTGCATCTAATGCGGCTGAGTCAGATGACCCACCGGGAATGATTGGTTTGATATCTTCGGCCATATCGCCAAATGCAGAAGACGCCATGCGAATTTCATGGCTTTTCATCCAGTTGACATTGCCTTTCAGCGTGTTGATTTCACCGTTGTGAGCCAACATGCGAAACGGTTGTGCCAACCACCACTGCGGGAATGTGTTTGTTGAATAACGCTGGTGATACAACGCAAAGGCAGATTCAAAGCGTTCGTCCATCAAGTCGGGATAGAACACGGCAACCTGCTCCGCCAACATCATGCCCTTGTAAATAATGGATCGGCAGGACAGTGACGCAAGATATAGACCGTTGATGCCTGCAGCAGCAGCAGCCTTTTCAATGCGACGGCGGATCACATACAACTCACGTTCGAATGTTTCCTCATCCACGCCCTTGCTGTTTGATATCAAGATCTGTTCAATTTCTGGACGCGTGGCATTTGCTTTGTCGCCTAGGCAATCCACCTCAACAGGAACATGACGCCAACCGTAAATGAAGTAGCCCATACGTAGAATTTCGCTTTCTACGATTGTACGGCATGTTTCTTGGGCGCCGAAATCTGTACGGGGCAAAAATACCTGACCAACTGCAATCAATTCACCTTTACGTGGTTCATGACCTGTACGGCGCACTTGATCATAGAAAAAGGGAACAGGGATTTGAACGTGGATACCCGCACCATCGCCCGTTTTCCCGTCTGCATCCACGGCACCACGGTGCCAAACAGCCTTAAGCGCCGCAATCCCGTTTTCGACAACCTTTCGGCTTGGCTTACCATCGATTGAGACAACCAAACCCACCCCACAAGAGGCGTGTTCATACTCTTCGCGATACAGACCATTTTCTGCCATCCATTGGCGCTTGGCTTCTTCTGCGGCTACCCAGTTTTTATCAAATTTTGTCATTTCAGTCTCCCAAGGTGCATGGCACCCTATTAGGTAATTTTTAACGTTTGCACCGACGTCATACCGACGCGATACCGACGTGAAACATATGGTTATTCAGCGGCGATTATTTGTTTGGATTTCAGATCCGCGATGATGGCATCTGCAGCCTCGCGTCCATCACGAATTGCCCACACAACAAGTGAAGCACCACGCACAATATCACCCACGGCATAGACACCCTCAAGGTCCGTGCGACCCGTGCCATACTCCGCCTTGATCGTTCCCCAGCGGCTGACTGGTAATTCAGGTTGACCCCAAAGCGTTGGCAAATCTTCTGGCGTGAAACCCAATGCTTTCACGACAATATCCGCCTCGATCAAAAATTCGCTGCCTTGCATCACTTCGGGTGTGCGACGACCAGAGGCATCCGGTGCCCCTAGGCGCATACGCTGCGCAACAACGCCAGTAATCTTGCCAGATTGCTGGCCAGGGTTTGCAAAATCAGTGACGTTGTTGTCCGATACAAACCCCAATGGCGCAGATAGCCATTCAAACACTGCGCCTTCTTCTTCGGCGTTTTGTACTTCGCGTTGTGATCCCGGCATGTTTTTACGGTCACGGCGATACATCACAGTTACCTTTTCGGCCCCTTGACGCAACGCTGTGCGCGCGCAGTCCATTGCCGTGTCACCACCGCCGATGACGACCACGCGTTTGCCCGCTGCATTCAGAGTGCCATCGTTGTGTTCGGGCACATCATCCCCAAAGTTCGCCTTATTCGACGCAGTTAGGTAGCCCAACGCCTGAACATTCCCTGTCAGGTCATTGCCATATGTGCTGTCGTCCAATTCGCGCAATTTATAGACACCTGTCGCGATCAGGATGGCGTCATGCTTTTCACGCAATTCTTCGAATGTGATGTCCACACCAACATTTGTGTTCAGCTGCATATCAATGCCGCCTTCCGCGAACTGATTTGTGCGGCGTTCAATGACGTATTTTTCCAACTTAAACGAGGGAATACCGTAGGTGAGCAAACCGCCCATGCGATCATAACGGTCATAAACCGTTACTTGGTAACCCGCGCGGCGCAAACGGTCCGCAGCGGCCATACCACCCGGACCCGCGCCAATGATACCGATGCTTTGCGTCAATTCAGCAGCGGGTGAGATTGATTTGACCCAGCCATTTTCCCAAGCCGCCTCTGTAATGTATTTTTCAACGGCCCCAATCGTTACAGTCTCATGACCCGATTGTTCGATCACACAGTTGCCTTCACACAAACGGTCTTGTGGGCAGATGCGTCCGCAGACCTCTGGAAAGGTATTCGTCATTTGTGAGGTTTCATAGGCCTCTTGCAAACGACCCTCGGCCGTCATGCGCAACCAGTCTGGGATATTGTTATGCAACGGGCAATGCGATTGGCAATACGGTACGCCGCATTGGCTACAACGACTCGCTTGTTCTTTTGCTTTTTCGGCTGCGAACTCAGCATAGATTTCGTTAAAATCTTTGTTCCGCGTGTCTGCAGCG
>Ga0213864_10000537_pt1 | contig 17146 bp, 14 predicted proteins | sample PICome_5_FD_160078 | JGI IMG/M metagenome (GOLD analysis project Ga0213864, IMG submission 160078) | Coastal seawater microbial communities near Pivers Island, North Carolina, United States - PICO247 | ecosystem: Environmental > Aquatic > Marine > Coastal | place: USA: North Carolina... | reverse complement strand
TATAACAAATGATAGTTTTCATAGGCACTTTAGTGATAGTGAAAAAATTAGCAGTAAGAAGCTAATATATACATTAAATAATTACTATTCTTATGAAAATACCACTTTAAGTTATTTAAAATCTAAGAACCCTATACTTTATACTTATGATCTTGGTAATCATAGTGATTTTAGTAATGATGAGTCTATATGGGAGGGATATGCACTACCTGGTTTAGCAGTAAATGCTGCATATAGAATTAAATCCGGTGAGTGTGCTGTAATTCATGAAGATACTGTATTAAATTGTTCTGGTAATTTAACTGAATTAACAGAAGATTTATTAGATGAAATTAAAACATGGATTAATAGTGATAGTGAAAACATGAATCTTGTTGGTGCTATAATGCCAACTATAGACTATAGTAAAAGACCTCATCTTCTTTGGGAATTATCAAATATCATTCATCATCATCTTTGGCATTTTAACAGAAATAAAGATGTTCAACATTGGTTAGATAGATCTAATGTAACAGATCTTTATCATAGATCTGCAGAAAATATGATAGAATATTTAGAAAATAATGATACTCTTACTGCTGAAGGTTTTAAGTACTTAGAGCCATATGCAAGAAAAGAAATATCAATACATAATAGAGGTTTGTATGTTTTTAAAGTGCAAGTAAAACAAAAATATAGAAAATTTTATGAGAACAAAAATTAATAAATTAGTAAAAATTAGAATTAAATTTTCAATTGATACTATTAATGCTTCTACTAATAAACTAGAAAGTGGTATAGATATAGAAAATACTAAACTTGGATTTCTTAAAGATGATGAAGGTGAATTATTTAATATATCAAATGATATCAAATATCAAGATGCATCTTTTTATAGATATCCTAAGCTTACTTTACCTAGAGATAAGTTTCAAAGTATAAAAGATAAATACAATGCTAAAGTAACTAGAAAAAAAGATAATGCAGATTATAAAATTATATCTGAATCTTTTATTAACAGTCTTTTAGAGAATAATTATTATGGTTATATGAATTATATATCTTTTGAAGATTATAATAATTTAATTAATGAACTTAATAACTCTAGTTTATTATCTGAAGATATGTTTAATAAACTTAATTCTATTTTAAAGACTCCAGCATATAAGTATAAAATAGATGTTAATTATAGGTATTGGGATAACCCACCGCAACATGTTCAAAATATGCATAATAAATTCACTAATTTAATAAATACTATAACACCAAAAAATGGTGATAGTTATAATATTATAGATAATGTAGAAGAATTTAAAAATTTATATTATTCTAATAATTTAGTATATGATAGTGATATTATTGAACATTTAAGTTCTGATTCTGTAGTATTAGATAATGATGCTTTTAAAAACTTAGAAAGTATTTTTTCTAATAATGATAATGATAATATTTCATTAGGGTTAGAAATGATGGCAAATTGTAATATTGAAAAATCAAAAGATATAATTGCATATATGTTCTGGTTTTATAATCAAAATATGAGATATGCTAAAAATTGGAATCATGTAAATGTTAAAACTCTTAAAAAATATTGTGATAAATATATAAGAGGTGTTGACTATAATAGAACCTGGGGTTATAAAAGTATTATCAAATTTATGAAACATGATAATATAGCTACAGACTATATACTTGGTAAAATTAAATCTAAGTTTTATCATAATGTAATTAAAACATGGGTGCTTAATGGTAGCCCGTATACTTTAGAATTAGATTCTGTAAGTTTAAAAGAAAATCCTGTAGATTAATAAGGAGGAATGCCATAATTGATTGTGGGTTGTGTGTTTAAAAGCACACGCCCCTTTCCTCCATTTAAAATAAAAAAATGATTGATAAGCAAAAAGAAGAAGAGTTTTATTCTAAAGATTTTAGTTTTAGTTACTCTTCATTAAATAAGCTATTATTTTCTCCAACCTTATTTTATAAGGACTATATACTACTTGAGAAAGAAGTTAAAACTGAAAAACATCTTATTGAAGGTAGACTTGTTCACTGTTTATTATTTGAACCAGATGAAGTTAAAAATAAATTTAATGTTGTACCTGGTAAAACTCCAAGTGATAATGTAAGAAAGGTTCTTAAAAATATGTCATTACATACTGATGCTACAAAATTATCTGATGTAGAAGATTTTATTATTCTAGATTCTCTTAAAGAATTAAATTTATATCAAAGTTTAAAAAAAGATGAAGCAAGAATAGCTAAAATAAAAACAGAAGATAATGAACCTTATTGGACTTTCTTAGGTAATAGCGCTATAGATGTTATAGATCAAGATACTCTAACTAGATGTACAGAGTATGTTAATATAATTCAATCTAATGATGATGTCATGAAGTTATTTTCTAATGAATCAGAAACAGACTTTGAATTAGACCCTATATCTATACATTGTGAGCAACCATTATATTGTAAATTAGAAAATTATGATTTTGGTTTAAAAGGTATTATTGACTTTTATAAAGTTGATAAAGAAAAGAAAGTTGTAACAATATGTGACTTAAAGACTACAAGTAAAACTATTTCTGACTTTAAAGATACAGTTGACTTCTATAATTATTGGCTTCAGGCCTCCATATATTCCAAATTAGTTTATGAAAATCTTGGAGATGATGCTGATTTGTACCAAATTTTATTTAAATTTGTTGTTATAGACAAATACAATCAAGTATATGTATTTGACGTTAGTGATGAAACACTAGGGATTTGGGCAAACGGACTAGAGAACGTAATTAAGAGAGCAAATTATCATTATATAAATAAAGAATACACACTTCCCTATGATTTTTTAATAGAAAAAGTTAAATTATAGTATGGACATAGTGTATACAAATTATTTTCAAAAGAGTAAGGTATTCTTATACCCATTACTTGGTATAAAAAAAGGCGCAGAGTTCATTCCAGCAGAAACATACATCTGTTGGAATGACCTATTTGGCGTAAATGATAAGAAATATATACTAATATATAATGAAGAGAGAACAACCGCATACTTAACATTTGAATTAAATCAGATAAAAAGAAATCCTTTTTATTATGACTCTTATCATATAGAAGACAAAAATATATACATATTTGATATGTCAAATAAACTACATGATTTTGAAATGTTTTTACATGGTTTTTATTCCAAGTTTTCAGTGGAAGCAAAGAATAAAATCTTAAATTATTTTGGTAATGTTGGTAGAATTTCTGATTATATAAGAAGTTTTTTATCACCTGAAAAATATCATCAAGATTATGCAAAAGCATTAAATGTAGAGTTGAAATTAATTGAAGAAGTATATGAATTATGTACCCCTCCTAATATAGAAAAAGAAACATTAATGGAAAAAATACCAGTTGAATTATCTATGCTTGAAAATAAATAACTATATTTGGATAAATCAAAAAATAAATTATGAGTGTAGGACAAAATATGATGTTAATGACATCAGCCTTTAGAAATGTAAAATCATTTTCTTTATTTCCTGTAAATGCAGATTGCCCATATGTTGAGGCAATGTATGATCCAACATCTGGAATTTTAGCTGTAATTACAAAAGTTAAAAAGCAATCTTTTCACATGTTACCCAGGTTAAATGAAGAAGGTCAACCACAAAGGTTAAGAACACCTAACAAAGAAACTGGTAAAACAGTTAAAGAACAAAGAGTAAGTATTGAGACTTTTTCTGAATTTTATATTACAGAAAAAGAAGAGATTACTAACTTTATAAACATATTTGCAATTAATGCAGAATCATTTGACTTCAAAAAATATACTGAGGTTAATGAGAAAGAAACAAAAGTTTCAAATTTAATATTAGACGCTAAGTAATAAATTATACCCAACTTCTCTTTCAATCTCTCTCTTAATAATTTTTATTTAGTGTCTATAAAGGTGGTTTTTTACCACCTTTTTTTTTAATAAAATTAAAGCAAAAGTATGAATCACTATATAATGGATTATGAAACATTAAGCAATTGTTTCGTTGGTGTATTTGAACACTATAAAACTGATGAAACAAAAGTTTTTGTTATACATGATCTACAAAATGATTATAATAATTTTATTGAATTTCTTGAGCAGAATGAAACAAACAAAGAATGGCATATATCTTACAATGGATTGGCCTTTGATGCTCAGATAACTCATTATATAATACAAAACCGTGAGATGTTTAAAAATCTTAGTGGTTGTGCTATTGCAGAAATACTATATAAATATGCTCAAGAATGTATAGATAGATCTGATAGAAAAGAGTTTCTTGATTTTCCACAGTGGAATATGTCAATAGGTCAAATAGATCTATTTAAAATGCATCACTGGGATAATCCTGCAAAACGTTCTAGTCTAAAGTGGATACAATATAGCATGGATTGGGAGAATATACTTGAAATGCCTATACATCATAATACAATTATAAAAACAAAAGAAGAGATAGAAACTATAATTGAATATTGTATAAATGATGTAAAGTCAACTAAAAATATATTTAAGAAATCTAAATCACAAATACAACTACGTAAAGAACTTACGTCCACATATAATATCAATCTATTTAGTGCGTCAGAACCTAGAATAAGTAAAGAGTTATTTGCATATTATATGTCTAAAAAGCTTAATGTTACAAAAAAGGATATTAAGCAATATAGAACGTACAGAAACGTAATAGATCTTAATGATATAATTTTACCGTATATAGATTTTAAATCTGTAGAGTTTAAAGGACTATTAGAAAGGTTTAGAAGTGTACAATTAAACGGAGAAAGTTTAAAAGGTAGCTTTAAATATACTGTAAATTATAAAAATGTTAAAACACACTTTGGTTTAGGTGGTGTTCATGGAGCAAGAAAGGCAGGTGTATATAATTCAGATAATAATTATATTATTATGTCATCAGATGTTACCAGTTTCTATCCTAATTTAGTTATTAGAAATAAATGGGCGCCAGGACATTTTCCTGCTGATGAGTTTTGTGATCAGTATGAATGGTTTTTTGAAGAGAGAAAGAAGATCCCTAAGAGCAATCCAATGAACTATGTATATAAAATTATACTTAATTCAACTTTTGGTCTTAGCAATGATGTGAATAGCTTCTTTTATGATCCTGAGTTATGCATGCGTATAACAGTAAATGGTCAACTAACACTTATGATGCTTTATGAAATGATTATGGAAGGTATACCAGAAGCAAAAGCTTTAATGCAAAACACAGATGGTATAGAAACTTTAATCCCTAAAGATAGTATGGATAAATATATGAAGATATGTGATGAATGGGAATCTATAACAAAACTTAATTTAGAACATGATCAATATGATAAACTTATATTAGCTGATGTAAACAGTTATATTGGTGTAAATAAGTTAAGAGAAGTTGAAATGACTAAATGGAGAAATATAAAAAAAGAAAATCCACATTATATATATAAAGTTAAAGATAATAAGTTTTATTATGCTCCAACTAAGATTAAAGGTAGACTTGATTTTCATGAACTACAATTACATAAAAATAAATCTAAGTTAATTATACCTAAAGCTATCTATTATTATTTTGTTCATGATATACTTCCAGAAGAATATCTTAAAAAAAATAAAAATATACTAGATTACTGTATTGGTGGTAAATCAAAAGGTAATTGGCAACAAGTTGCTAAGTATATTGAAGATGGCAATTTAATTCAGAAAGAACTACAAAAGATAAATAGATACTATGTATCAAATACTGGTGTCAAAATTATCAAAGTCAATAAAAAAGACGGTAGAGAAATTCAATTAGAAGCAGGTATGTGGATGCAAACTTTATTTAATGATCTTAAAATAGAACCTAAATGGGATAATTATAATGTAAATATGAAATATTATTTATCAGCAATTGAATCAGAAATAGATAAAATATTATCTGTATCTGCAAATCAGTTACAATTATTTTAAAATGTTTTATCAAACTACAAAAACATTAAAAACAAAGGACAATAACAATAGTGCCAACTGCATTGCTCCAAATCTAATCTATGGTTGTTTTGGTGGGTGCGTTGACACTTATTGTTATATGTCACGCTACAATGGGAGAAGAGTATTTATAAATCAAAATGTTGATGATATATTTAACTCTGTTGTTGAATGGGAAAAAGGTTATACTAAATATCCTGATCAACAAGATCCAGTATATACTATGGTAGATATTGCATGTAATACTGATTTAGTACTTATGCAAAAACATATGCCAGAACCTCTTCATGATTATTTAAAAAGATATGATGAACATCCAAGACTTAATAGTACTATGGCTACAAAATATCCTAAGCTATTAAAATTAGATGTTTTACACTTTAATAAATCTCCTAGAGTTAGAGTTAGTCTTATGCCTCAGAAGTATTCTTCTGTACTTGAACCTAAGATGCAACCTATAAAATCAAGAATACATGATATAAATAGACTTAAAACTTTAGGATGGGAAGTACATGTTAATTATAGTCCATTAGTTTTTTATCCTGGTTGGAAAGATGAATACAATAATTTATTTAAAAAAGTTAAGAAAATAGCTGGTGAAAATAAATGTGAAGTTATTGCTCTTACTAATCATCATAATCAAATGACTAAAGCTACACCAGAAGTACAAGAAATCATGAGAAGGTCATGTGAAGTTAAAAATAAATCAGGTGTCATGAGATACCCTATAAAGCATAAAACAAGATTGCTGAATGAATTTAAAGATATTTATTCACAGCATTTTAATATTAATACAATTAGATATATATTTTAAATGAAAAATAGAGTTCTTACTACAATACTTATTATAATGTGCACTGCGTCAGTATTACATATATTTTACTTACAACGCAATATAAAAAATATAAAAGTAAAAAATGCTGAGTTTGTAGATCAGTATTTTGATTTACAACATGAATATGAAATGTTATTTAGTGACTATATGTTATTAGAAGAAGAACATTTTATAATGTCTGAAGAACATGAGATACTTGCATCATGCTGTTCTAATTCAGGTTTGCAAGAATAAAAATTAATTATTATATTTACACTTAAAAAGTTTAAAGTATGAGAGTTGACAGATCTAAGTCTGAGAAAAGTTATATTATTAATGCCCCATTACCTCAACACGGGGCAACATACACTGTAATATCACATAAAGATGTGATAGATGCAACTACAGAATTACTTGTAAAAAGTAATTTTAGAATTTTAAATGAATCCTATAGATGTAATATCAATGCAAAAGTAGCACAGGGGATATATTATATAGCTCCTAATACAGTTGATCCAGATATAAGGAAAGAAGATGAACTAGGTATGATGTTTGCCTGGACCAACTCATATGATAAATCTGTAAGATTTCAGTGTGCTATGGGAGCATATGTATTTGCTTGTCATAACGGAATGGTTTGTGGTGAACTTAACTATGCTAGAAAACATACTGGAACTGCAAGAACAGATATGTATATACAAATACAAAGTCAAATAAAGAATGCAGAAATGGTTTTTAAAAAGATCATTGAAGATAAAAATTCATTAAAAAATAAAACTTTAAGTTCTGCTGAACAAGCTGAAATAGCAGGTAAAATGTTTTTTAATGAAGATTTATTAACAGCTAATCAAATATCATGTATTAAAGATGAGATATCAAAACCATCTTATAATTATGGTGTTGATGAATCTACTGCATGGCAGTTCTATAATCATGTAACTCACGCTTATAAAACAACACATCCTAAAATGTGGTTAAGTAATACTAAAAAGTTTCATGATTATATTATGACTGAAATTAAAAGCAATGGTATTGCAAGTAATGATTCCAACTGGAATGATGACTTAACAAAAGCAAAACTTGCTGAAGATGTCTTTGAAATTGAAGACTCATATATAGCCTTTATTTAATTGCTAGGCTTTTTACTACTCATATTATGTTTAATTGCTATGAGAATCATAGTAAAAAGTTCTGGTAATTTTAGAAAGAATAAAAACTACTAGTATTTTTTTGTGAATAAAACCAACACCATCAGTTTAGTAGTTCTGATGGTTTTTTATTCAGGCCACTCTTGAAAAAGAGGTTCAAAATTTTCTTTGAATTCTTCAAATAAAACAGGATAAGCATGTTTTATTTCAGCTAATACTTCTACTGGTCCAGCATTTTCTATATAGTATTCTTCAGTATAAACATCTATTAGATTCTCCCAAGGAGATATGAGTTGAATAGAAGTATTTGTAAACTCATCTTGACCATCAAAATATACATATAATTTCATAATTTAAATTTTAAATACAAGCTGGTAAAGTTATTGTCCAACCTAACTGATTAGTAAAGAAATCAATTGCATCTTGTACACTATTTATATCACCTGGTACATTATAAGGTCCACCTGATGCAGCTGGCAAACAGCTTGGTCTATTTGCTGCAGTATTAGTAGACCAACCAATTTCACCTCCTGTTGGCAGATGACCTGCTGTCAAAAATTCTTTAGCCCAACCTATTAATGTATCATCTATTTGTTGTGTAGACCAATATGCGGCAAGATTTTGACCTAATTGAGTATCTGGACTTGCAGGTCTATCAATTAATAAACCTCCAATATCATGTGTATAAACAGCCTGCGGTTGACTATTTGTATTATAGAACATACCATTAAAAGCAAATTGTTTATTGAATTTTCTTAAATCTCCCCAGCTATTAATAGATTGATTAAAAGCATCACAGTTTTGAAACATATATTGAAAACCTCCTACAGGAGCTACTGTATTAGCAGTAGTCATAAAAGTACCTGTAAACGTTAAAGGATTTCCACTTAACCTGCAGCTTCACCATTGTTAAAAGTTGTACAGAATCTAAACATACCTTCAAAGTCATGAAATTTACTTATATTCCAATTGTTTACATCTCTATTAAAAAGATAATTATATGATACTATAAATCTAGCAGTAATAAAATCAACATTAGCATTTGTAGGCCAACTCCATGTTTCAATACCTAAAGGTGCATCAACATTACTAAATCCTCCATAAAACATGTAATCTGCATTAATACCTTTACTACCTGTGTAACTAGGTTTATATGGTTGAAGAGCATCTATTGATGTTTTCCATGTAGATAAATCTAGTTGAGTAGCGGGTGCTGCAGGTGCTTGTGGAAACCAAAACATATTTGTCATGTTGAAAACATAATTAAATGTCCAGTTATCTAATGGTGGAATATTTTTAGTACCTGTAAACATACCTTGCCAGCTTATTCTATCAAAAACTATATTAGTACCCCATGTCTTATTAGTTAACATAGTTGCATAATATGGATTATTTGAATTAAAGTTAGTGTAAGCAAACATTTGATCAGCTTTTGTCACAGTTGGAAAATCCCATGTTGTAAAATCTAAGTCAATACCTGCTGCTTGATTTGTACCACAGAAATAAAACATATTAAATAAATCAACTACAGAATTAGTATAATTAGATAAAGGCTCTAATTGGCTAATCTTTGGTCCCCAGGCAGATACATTATAACCCGTATCACCAAAGAATCTCATATATCGGCAAGTATTAAAGAAATTAGTAAGTAAAAGCTTATTACTTGCTATATTATTTATATCAAACCATCTTACTCCAATACCATCAAAAGCTGATGATTGATTATTTGCTAAAAAGCCATCAAATCTAATATCTGCATTTGCATCAGTATTAAAAGTCCAACCGCTCATATCAACTTTAAGAGAACTTGAGCCTGCTAGACCAAATTTTCCACTATCAAACATACGGTCAAAATTCACACAATTATCCCAACTCATATTTGTCCAAATAAGAGGATAACCATTACCTGCCCAACTATTATAAAACGCGTAACTAGTATCTTGAATATTTGTTACATCCCAATCGCTAATATCTTGCATTGGACCTGCAGTAAGATAATTAGGACTATTAGTTTGATAGTAATTAGTATATGCACGTTTATTTTGTTTAAAAACTTTATGCATACTCATACATTGTGAAAAGTCTGGCGTATCATCTGCTGCACAAACAGGAGCATATTCATTAATCTGAAAGGTGTCACCTGCATACATACCTACAACTGACATCCATTGAGTAGGACCCCAATGTGTAACTATTGCTGAAGCTGCAGCAAGAATATTACCATTATTATATTCATTGTCAGAATCTTCACTCATTACAAATCTAAAGTTATTAAAAGTTGTTCCTGGTAATGGAGCTATAGAAATATACATTGGGCTACTATCCCAATTATCATTTTTAGGTACAAATAGTTTATATCTACCATTTGGATATGGACCTAGATTATGAACTTGATCTGTGACATTTGGATTACCAGGTTGACTAACTTTAACTTTAAATTCTTGAGTTCCAAGTGGTATGCTTACACTATTTATAGTTGTAGTTCCACCAGTGATGGCTCCAATCTGTAGATCACCAGGGTATGTATTATAATTAATTCTACCAGCATCAAATACATATGTAAATGCATCCCATTGTGTTTCTAAACTTTTAACTGATGTATATGCAGTTCCTTCTGAGTTTATTGCATATGCTTTAAAATAATATTCTGTAGTATCTGATAATCCACTTACTGTTCCATTATAAGATCCCGGTATAGTTGGAGGAGTACCACCTAAACTTTGTTGATTTACACCAGGTGCACCTATTACTGGATCCTGATCTGTACTTGAGTAAACAATACCAAAATCAGTTATTGGAGCACCAGTTCCATCATCAAATATACTAAACTCAACATCTATTGATGTAGTAGTTGGATTTGATAGATTTAATGCAGCAACAATTGGAAGGTCACTTTCAGATGATCCAAAAAATGAAAATGGAATTACTTTTAAACTCATAATTAATAAATATTAAAATCCTGTTGTGGCAACAGCTAAATATTCTTGATTGACATAACCTGTAACAGTCACCATGTCTGTTTTATCTTGTGAAAAACTCCACACTGGTGCAATACCAAGAGGATATTTTATATCTTGTAATCCACCATCATCGTATTTAACATCAATACCTGTTACACCTGAAGAAGCAGACTGTATTACAGCAATTTGATTCACACCATAATATTTTGTATTAGTTGGTATACCAGTCAGTTTTATTACAATAGTACCTGTTGCACCTGTAGCTCCCACATCTATTATATGCAAATCAGCATCACTTAAGTTAACAGTTACAGTATCTCCACTTATAGATGTATATGTTTTAGAAGTAGGTCCAGGTATTTCTGGTTTAATCTCAGATGCTTTAATTAAACTCATTTTACCTCTAGGAACTTTTAAACCTGGAGTTTTTGGCATTTCTAATTTAGCAACTGATAAATAATCATCATCAGTGAGTTGAGTACCTTTAATTATTCTTTTTCTACTGAATAATCCTAGTATATCTTGTAATAAATTCATTTTTTATTGTTTTGTCTAATTTACAAATTATTTTTAAGCCAGTCTTATAAACAATGCATTATCTTCAGCATTTTCATTAATACAATATCCTATTAATACATTTGATGTATTATCTGTTGATACTTTAGTATAATCAGAATTATCTAAATAAATAGCAGCCCCAACAGGAACAGTTAATGGATTTGTTGTATAAGGCGTATTTGGTTCTAAAGTTAAATTCCATCCTTGATCAGTAGTATTACTATCAGAATCAAACCAATATTTTACATATCTATATGGTATAGAAATAGCTGTACCAATAACACTAGTTCCTCCATTTAAAGTTTGAGCTCTAGTTTCACTACCCGGAAAACACCAACCAGGATATGAACCTGGATCATCATATTGACTATCTGCATAAGAACTACCCCATGGTGCACTTGTTGTTGCTGTAGCTTGACCCCAGCTCCATAAATAGTTAGTAAATGTAGTTCCATCAGTAGAAACTTGTATGCCAAGTCTATCATACAAAGAAAAATCTGTAGCCTCAAACCCAAAACTATTTGGTGTCATTTTTTGTGTATAACCACTACCCGCATCAAATATCACCCAATGATTTGTATTAGAAGAATAATTTCCACCAGCACCACTATCAGTAAATGTTGTATTATTTGTAAGTGCTCTTGTATTAGTCGTTGGAGGAGTACCACTACTTGGTAAAGCATAAGTTTCTGAGCTTGGTGCAAATATTGTATCTCTACGTGCTGTAACAAAACCACTACTAACAACTTGTACTGTATTGCCATCTGTAGCATCAGTTAATACTATACCAGCTATTAAACTAACATCAGGAGCGCCCCCACTAGGAGCAGTTCTAACTGTAACATCACCGTTGGTAAAATCTAATATTACAGGTTGACCTGCAACTAGATTACCTTGAGCAATATATTGTTGTACATTTCCTAAAGGAGTTTGAGTTCCTGTTGTTAAGTCAGCTTTATCAGTTCCTGTTACAGTACCTGTATTACTTATAACTCTTCCCTCATCTGTTACTGTATATACTAATCCCATTTTTTATTATTTTATCCTATTACTACCCATTGTGTACTATCATAACCCATCCATTGTTTTAAATCTGTATCAAAAACCATTAAACCTTCAGCAGGTGAAGATATAGCAGTTCTTTGAGCTGTTGTCATTCTAGGAGGTAAAAATCCTTGTGTTGTACTATCAACTTGCACAGCAGCAGAAGCATTAGGAGTTGTTGTTCCCACACTAACTGCTCCAGTATTATAATATATATCATTACCACTTACTGTCCAAGGTGATGAACCACCGCCTCCAGCACTTGTCCAAGCTGAACCATTGTAAAACTGTAACTCATTATCTGTAGTATCATAAGCTATTAATCCAGTAGTAGGATTAGATATATTAGAAGCAGGATCTGAGTTCCTTGGAGGTAAGAAACCTTTTGATGAAGAATCAACTTTTAAAACAGCACTTGAGTCTAAAGTTGTTATAGCACCAGCGTCTGCTATTGCTAATCCATGATCTGCTTTAAACCAAAATCTATTATTATTACTAGATTTGATTCTTAATTGACCATTGTTACTACCTGCATCACCAGCGTCTAGCATCGTCCAAGTAGCATCATTTTTTAATATAAAAAAGTTATTTATTCCATTATTACCTGTTATAGTTACATATTGATCATCTCTTACATTTAAAGTCTCATCACCATTGCTGTTTTCAACTATCAAAGATGTTGTGGCGTTTGTAGTTCCTGACCCAGTTACGTGTAGTTTAGCTGTTGGTGTATCTTGATTTATACCTATATCACCAGTGCTATTGATTCTTAAAAAGTCTTTATATGTAGTTGTAGAGTTAGTGTACTCACCAAGAGCTATATGACGACCTGCTGTACCAGGTGACATAAACATATAAAGGAAATCACTTGATCCACTTATTTTTGTGGTGTAAAAAGAACCATTACTACCACCACCACCTAGTAGCATATCTAGTTTAGGGCTATTAGCATTTAAAGGCGAATTTGTTATACCAACATTCCAAGTTGATCCACTAAACAAATGATGATAACCTGAATAAGTTCCTCCAGCAATACTCCTTATTCCAACTGGTGAATCAATAACCATAGCTGGCGCTGTGCTACCACCACCAAGACCATTGTAAAAACTTATAGTAGAAGAAGCACCTGCTCTTGCAGTTAATTTTAATTGTGCACCTTGTGTAGAATGAGTAGTACCTGCTCTTGAATTTTCTATTTCTAATCCAATAGGATTTCCTTGATCTCCAGAAAATTTAGGAAAGTCAGTTATTGTAGCTACTCTATTAGCTCCTATTGTTCCATCAGCTATGTAAATATTATCATTAGCAATATTACCCCAATCTGTTCCATTATAAAATTGCAGTTTATTATCCGTAGTATTATATATAGTACTACCAGTAAGTGGGCTAGCTATAGCATCTCTAACTGTAGTCGTAATACTAGGTGGCACCATGCCTTCATCACCTATAACTCTAAAATCAGGTGTAGTATTTGATGTCATATAAACGCCAAATTCAAATTCTGTTGATGGAGCAGCAGTTCCACTAGAAGCATTTATTGTTACAGATCTTGCTGCAGAACCGTCAGCGTCATGTCCTAAGTTAATAGCGTAGTTACCAGTACCACTAGCACCGTAACCAACACTTGTACCTTTAAAGCCTACTAAGCAATTTGCACCAACAGCTAGATTTTGTGCAGAAGATGTACTAGATCCATGACCTATAATTGTAGCATAAGAAGCTTGAGCATTAGCAATGTTAGTATTACTACCTACAACAGTGCCATATACAGATGGACCAGAAGCTTGCTCACCAATTACGACATTTGAATCACTAGCACTTGAAGCTGCTCTACCTAAAGTAAATGTACCATCACCTTTTATATTTAAAATATCATTTCCATTAGAATTTTCAACTAAAAACGCTGTTGTAGCATTTGTAGAACCAGAACCTTTAACATGAAGTCTAGCAGAAACGCCAGATAACAGACCAATACCTGCATTTCTATTTAAACCAAAGCCATTTTGAGATAAACTATAATAATCACTACCACCACTATCTCTAAAGTACATGGCACCTCCACCGCTCACGGCTAATAAAGCACCTTTTTGACTACCTCCAACTCTAAAGTTCATCCAAGTTCCTGAGCTACTACTTGTTGTAAATAATTGTGAGCCATTACCTAAATCCCAAGTTAATGAATTTCCATTCTGACTTACAGTTCTATTACCTGATAAAACACCATCAATTGTATAGATACTACCACTTGATCCAACTACAACTGTCCAATCAGACTCTTGACTTGGGTCATCTACTTCTGCAATTAAACCATCTCCCGGTTCTACTTGTCTTGTGTAAAATGTTCCTCCATTGTCAACTGTATAGAAATCACCTTTGAAAATTGTACCTGCTGCAGGACTACTATCTAAGTTAGGAGTATTAGTTGCTGCATCGTAACCTCCCTTGTAATCTAATAAGCCGGTTACAGCACTGTTAATTTCTGTGCTAATATATTCTTTTGTAGAATGTTGAGATGGTGGTAAATCAAATGAGTCAGAAGCAAAATCGTTTTCTTTTAAGGTTAGATTTTTTAACTCTCTCTCCGTAGATTGCCTAAATTCTATTGATCTAAATAAATCTCTTAAACTTTTAGGAATATAACGTTGTAATCTTTTTTTAAAGGGTACTGACATTTCAAAACTTGTTATTATACATTATAATATACAAATTTTTGTAAAGAATAAAAAATAAAAACTTATTAATTATTTGTCTATAAATTGATAAGAGACATAAACATCTATTCCTCCAACTCCACCTGAGTTAATAGGTGCACCACTAGCACCAGTTAATTTTACAGTAAGAGCTTGACAGTTGGAACCAAATGATTCTGAACTATTACTTCTACCAGCATACATACCTGTCCCTACAGACTGTCCAGTAATAAGATCAGCTTGATATATTGAGTTTGAAAAACCTCCACCAGCACTACAACTATCAATATAAAATCTTAAACTTTCAGAATTTGTAAATTGTGTATCTACATAGCACAATACATTAAGTACATTAAGAAATTTATTTGAAGGTATACCTCCAGATAATATTATATCAATAGGTGTAGTATGTAAAGCTTGTACTTCAGCTTCAGTAAGGTTTACTTTTAACTGTTGAACACCTGGTTGCCAACCAAGCTGTACTAATGCACCACTTGCTTTACTTGCCAAAACATCTCCTGTAAGTGCACCACCAGCTATATTTATTAATACATCTTTTTCATTAACAATTATTTCATTAGTACCAACACTTCCAGATGCACTAATCTTGTTAACATATCCATTAGTACCACCATCATATTCTTGTGTTATAGTTGCTCTTCCAGTAATAGCAAAATCCTCATGTCTTATTTCTGTAAAATCTTTTCTTGAAAAAATTTCAACTCTATCACCTTGTACAAGCATAGTATCATTTGCACTTACAGTTGTATTTTTCCAAGAATTTAATTGTGCAATACCGCCTACAGGACTTAACTGTAACACACATTCTTCTACTAAACCACCATTAATTCTACTAGAACTAACTCGTGTAAGAATATTATTGTCAGCTGTTACACCTTGTGATTTAATATTTACAACTGCTCCTGGAAAACCTTGATTGTTAAGTTCTGTACTTATTTCACCAAATCTTTGTGTTGATACAGCACTATCTATTACTTTAGTATTTATAAGACCATGAGAAGTTAAATTAACTTCAGCATTTGCTGAATCTAATTGAAGTTCAACTATTTTACCTGCATCACCTGATTGTATTGTTATTTCACCAGATCCTCCTGAACCAGTATCTGTTAAAATATTAGTAGTACCCGCTGATAGTGATAATGTTTTTGAAGCATCTACAGCAATTATATTAGGTGTACTATTATCAAACACATCCTGCATGTCAGGATTACTTCCCCCACCACCTGGTATATCTACTGTAACATTATCACCTACAGCTGTAGCTGTTACTCCAGCTCCAGTAAAATTTATTTTAGCAGCTGCTGCTGTTAATTGTGTACCTTCATCTTCTATAGCTAAATTACCTCCACCACCAGAAAATAAAACCCAGTCTGCATTTGTAACACCGTCTTGTAATATATACATTTCGTTAGTGTCATTTACAAATACCGCCATACCCTGCTTTCTACGTTCTGAAGTAATAGCATCACGTTCTGTAGTATTTGCTACTGTCATATATCCACCTTCACCATATATATCTACATGGGTTGCAAATGTATCTGTATCATCTGTTGGTGCTACTTTCCCAGTTAAGGGTACTGATCCGGGTATCTGTGCCATAATTAACTAACTATAAATGTTGAATCTCCATTGAGCTGATTGAGTGATCTATATACTCTATAATCTACATCTTCACCAAATTGATTTATAACATTAACTAAATCAAACTTATATGGACCAGATCCAGTATTCGTATATGCTGCAGAGTTTGCAGTACTACCATCTGCCATAGCAACAGGAAATCCTCCTGATACTATTGAATTAGGTTCTGGAAAATCAACTGGTATACATAAATATTTAAAACCTCCTCCTGGAAAAACATATGATCCACTTAGGCTTGATGATAAAGCATTATTAACAGACAATCCTTGAATAGTTCCTGCAGGTATCGTACTATT
>Ga0213864_10000536_pt1 | contig 17147 bp, 11 predicted proteins | sample PICome_5_FD_160078 | JGI IMG/M metagenome (GOLD analysis project Ga0213864, IMG submission 160078) | Coastal seawater microbial communities near Pivers Island, North Carolina, United States - PICO247 | ecosystem: Environmental > Aquatic > Marine > Coastal | place: USA: North Carolina... | reverse complement strand
AGTTCGGCCTCAAAAAACCTAAACCAAACGACTAACCTCATCAAAATCGAGTCCACCGTAATTACCAGAACTCATTAATAAAACAGCTGAATTTTCAAGGTTTTCAGAAAATAAAAAGTCTTTAAACTCAGAAGGGTTGGTATAGATAATCAGGTCTTCGCGTTCAAAAGCCTCTGCAATCTGATCACTGGTCACCTCATCTAATTGTTTAATTTTTACCGCATGTGGTGAATAAAAGACGGTCGCTTTATCTGCATACTTCAGTGCTCCTTTATACTCTTTTAAAAATTCTGCATTTAAACTTGAATAGGTGTGCAATTCTAAGCAGGCCAATACAGTTCTATTCTCGTATTGATCTTTCACCGCTTTTGTCGTAGCTTCAACCTTACTTGGGCTGTGTGCAAAATCCTTAAATATAACAGTCGTATCATTTTCGGCAATTTTTTCCAGACGCTTACTCGCCCCCTTAAAACTTGCTATCGCTTCATAAAAATCTTCTTCATCAATTCCCATATGTTGACAAATCCACTTGGCACCAGCAAGATTCTGTAAATTATGGTTTCCGAAAATTTCTAATGGTACATCTCCTTCTACGGTTTCTAAATGGGTAGTACCATCATCAATACTGTGAGGTGGTGTTTGATATGGATATTTCTTAATGGCACTGGTTGAAGATTCAACGACCCTTTTCACTTCGGAATCTTCTTCATTATACACCAAAATGCCACCATTGATTAACGAATCGGTGAAAATTTGAAACTGCTCGACATAATTCTCATAAGTTGGAAAAACATTGATATGATCCCACGCAATTCCGCTGATTAATGCAATATTCGGTTTATACAAATGGAATTTAGGTCGCCGATCAATTGGTGAACTTAGATACTCATCTCCCTCCAAAACTATAAATTCATTCTCTTCTGTTAGATGCACCATGGTTTCAAATCCTTCCAATTGCGCACCAACCATATAATCCACCTCTCGATTATGATAATTCAAGACGTGTAAAATCATTGAAGTGATTGTTGTTTTTCCATGAGAACCACCAATAACAACTCTGGTCTTATCTTTGGATTGCTCAAATAAAAACTCTGGATATGAATAAATTTTTAAGCCTAATTCTTGTGCTTTTAATAACTCGGGATTATCAATTTTGGCATGCATTCCAAGGATAATCGTATCTAAATCAGTATTGATTTTTTCTGGAAACCATCCAAATTCCTCGGGTAGCAATCCGTACTTTTCTAATCGACTTTTCGAGGGGTCATGAATCGTATCATCACTCCCTGTCACCTGATATCCCTTCTTATGCAAAGCAATGGCTAAATTGTGCATAGCACTTCCGCCAATCGCAATAAAATGAATCCTCATAACCTTAATTTGTACTCAAAAATAATTGCAATTTTAGGCATTACCAACCTATAGTTGAAAAAGTTTATTACTATATTGATTATAGCGTCAAATCCGAATGAAATTAAATTAAAGGTTGAATGAAATGTATTGATGACGCTATTTTAACATGATTTACTCTTCTAATACAATTCGAGTCGGAGTATCCGTGCCATCAATAATACTCTCTGTACCACGAGCAACCGCCCTTATTGTTTGCGTAATTACCCAAACATCTAAGGTTTCGGCTTCATCAGAAGCTTGATGATAATCTTTATCTGTATCAATTGGAGAAGTAGAAAACGTATGAGATGGTACGCCTAATCTAGCTAATGATGCATTATCCGATCTAAAAAACAATCTAAATTCTTTGTAAGGATCTGGATACAATTTATATCCTGAACCTTCTAAGTTCTTTTGAACGATTTTACCAAAATCGGAACGATCAAAACCAGTTAACCAAGCCGTATTTGGACCGAAACTTGGTGTTTTACCAATCATTTCTAAATTGATTCCCGCCACAAATTTTGATGCATCAATCCCTTTTCCAAAATACTTGGACCCTACGAGACCCATCTCTTCAGCTGTAAAGGCAATAAAAACAATGGTTCTTTTATTTAATTTCTTTTTCGCAAAGTACTCCGCTAATGCCAACACGCCTGTAACTCCAGAAGCATTGTCATTTGCACCATTGTAAATGCTATCCAATTGTCCCTCTTTTTGACGAATCCCCAAGTGATCATAGTGAGCAGAAATCACAACATATTCCCCTTTCTGACTCGTTCCAGGTAAGACACCAATAATATTACTTCCAACAATACTATCATTGGACCTTCTTGGTTTAAATTTGAACGTTTGTCTATAATCCAACAAGTCTTCATAGGTTTTTAGACCCATTCTTTTAAATTCATTTTCGATGTATTGCGCAGCCTTCTCGATTCCGTCGGTACCAGTTCTTCTTCCCTTCATATCATCAGAAGCCAGCGTATACAAATGCTTTCGAACAGATGCCGAATCAATTTCTACTGAGGTTGAATGTTCTTTTGAATTTTCAGTTTGTTTACATGATGAAAATAAACCCATCATCAGGATTATCGCTAAAAAATGAGATTTCATTGATTTAAATTTGAGCGAAAGATAGCGAATATAATTTCTTATTTTTGTGAAAATTTTCCCAATGGATTTATCATACATTCCAAATATAAAACATCAGGATTCCAACAATTTTTTCTTGCTGTCAGGTCCTTGTGCCATCGAAGGTGAAGACATGGCATTGCGAATTGCAGAAAAAGTAGTTTCGATTACCAATGATTTAAAAATCCCTTATGTTTTTAAAGGAAGTTTTAAAAAAGCCAATCGTAGTCGAATCGATAGTTTTACCGGAATTGGAGATGAAAAAGCCTTGAAAATTTTACAAAAAGTCGGACAAACATTCGATATTCCTACGATTACAGATATCCATGAGGTTTCCGATGCCGAAATGGCTGCCGCCTATGTCGATGTACTTCAGATACCGGCATTTTTAGTTCGTCAAACTGATTTGGTTGTAGCTGCTGCAAAAACGAAAAAGGTGGTCAATCTAAAGAAAGGTCAATTTATGAGTCCCGGTGCTATGAAGCATGCCGTTCAAAAGGTGAAAGACTCTGGAAACGATAAGGTATGGGTTACTGATCGTGGAACCATGTTTGGATATCAGGATATGATCGTTGATTTTAGAGGAATTCCAGAAATGCGAAAATTTGCACCAACAGTATTAGACGTGACGCATTCTTTACAGCAACCCAATCAAACAATCGGGGTGACTGGCGGAAGACCAGATATGATTGAAACCATTGCTCGCGCCGGTGTGGTTAACAATGTAGATGGTTTATTTATTGAAACACATTTTGATCCTTCCAATGCGAAAAGTGATGGAGCAAATATGCTACATCTTGATAATCTCGAACGATTATTATCGAATCTGGTTGCCATCAGAAAAGTGGTAAACGGATTTTAAAATCACACTCCGACATAATTTTTAGATTCTTTCGTAGTTTAGCTATAACAATGCTGCGATTGCTAATCATTTTATTTTTTTGTAGTCTGAATTCGAATGCTCAGGATTTTTCATCAATTGGGACGAAAGTCGATTTATACCCTGCATTCTCAAAAGTTGAAAATCTCGCTAATCAAATCGATAATGATTTTGAATCTGACGAAGAAAAAGTCAAGGCGACATTTTACTGGCTTGCCAAAAATATCCGGTATAATTTACGTGAGTTTTACAATCCGAAACAACGAAGTTATCAATTCAGTTATTCATCAGAAGCCGAACGATTACATAAACTACAAGCAATAAAAGATCGACTGATTAACAAAGCTTTTTTAACCAAGTTGGGGGTTTGTGAGGAATATGCACAATCCTTTAAAAAGGTATGTGATTTACTTGGAATTGAGGCCTTTGTGATTAAAGGATATGTGCGCATCAATACTTCAGAAATTGGGGTAATTCCGAGTTCTACAAATCATGCCTGGAATGCCGTAAAGCTCAATGGAAAGTTTATCATTTTAGATACAACATGGGCTGCGGGCTATGAATTCCAAAATCGATGGGTAAGAGATTTCAATTCGTATTATTACGATATTTCGAATCAGGATATTTTTAAAACCCATTATCCGAAGGACCGATTATGGATTTTACGATTTGGTAGAATGGCTATTGATGAATTTTTCAATCAACCGATTTATGCGAATTCTTTTTTAAAATCAGGATCAGCCCTGGAAACCCCAAAACTAGGCGTATTACAATCTGATAATGACAATTTTACGTTTTCAATCAAAAATTTACCTGCTACTATTAAAATAGCATACGCAATGCCTGGAATGCGCTACGCTCAACGTGCGAATGTGACTAGAATAAATGGAGTTACTTCTTTTACCATTCCAAATCCGAAACGAAAATCAGAACTATTGATTTATTTCAATCAGAAGGATGCGCTACGTTTTAGGATTCCATAACAAAACAAAATGATATTCGAACTCAGCATGATTTTTACCTATTTAAAAGAATTGAAGTGAGAACAATTATTATGGTGTAGCAGGTTTCATTTTGTATCTTACAACCCTGATCAGCTTTATGAAAAACAACAAGTCAAATAGGTCCAACTTTGTGATTAAAGGATTTTCATCGATCCAAATAGGATTGTACATTTTACTCTCGTCTTACTTAATAAAAAGCAGTTTGGATGGGTATGTTTTGGACGGATATGTAGACAACGAATTATCTGATTCGCAAATTGAATTATTCATTCAAATACTTGTAATTCTGACAGTTTTATTTTCTGGAATCACCATGTATTTCTTCGGATTTCGACAGGCAAAAACATCAAATCAGGAGTTGTGGAATACAAAAAGCAAACAAACCGCTTTAAAATTCATTGTACTATTTTCTGTGCTTTTGACACTATTATTTTTCTTGAAATCAGAAGGAAAAATAGAATTCATTGCACCCGTTTTTCTATTCGGATTTGCAGTTCATCACTTGCTTCAATCAAAGTTGGTTACAGAAAACTTATTGATTCCTGGGTTATGCGTTCTGCTCGGAATTGTTTGTATTGTCATTCCGTCATATTGGCACCCTAGTCTATTGATGCTGGGTATTGCATTTATCACTTTAGGAATTTCTGCAAAGCCTTAGAGAATCACTCCTTCCCGTCTACATAATCTTGTAAAAAGGAAAAACGAGGAGTTAGCTTTCCGCTTTGAGTCATGATTGCTCTCGAAAGAATTCCGTCTTTATCATCATTGAAAAATGCTGGAATTACATGTTCTAAAAACATCTCTCCAAAACCTTCACTGGCATCCTTTGGAAGTTCACATGGCAGATTATCAACGGCCATTACGACAATGGCATTTGGATCTTTGAAATCGACTTCAGATTCTGTTTTTGGATCATATCCATAAATTGGATTTTCGATTGATGATGATCTAATGGTACTGGCAACAGGACCATCAATATCACAAGATATATCAGCCACGTATTTAATATTGAAATCATCTTGTTTGGCATCCTCTCTAGTAAACAAATACGGAGATCCATCACCATAAAAATGACCCGCAATAAAGTAATCGGTTACTGCAGCAAATCGACCGAAATCAGAAATATATTCTTCCGGGTGATTATAAAAATCTTGGTTATCTATAATTTCTCCGTCTTTTCGTTTGTTGTAGTCTAAAACATCAATCATGCAATAGACAGAATCAGCAAAAGTTTGATGTAAATAGTCCTGAACCGATACCTTTTTGATTCCCATAGCATCTAACATTTCTTTTGCTCCTTTGGCTACCTTTCCAACACCTGTTAGGAGAATTTTAATCAGTGGAAACTCAACTGAATTTAATTGTTGAATTAAGTCCTGTTGACTTTCTAAACTTTCGGCTTTTGGCAATTCAAACAACTCTTTATGAATTCCAATGGCTCGGAATCCGTTGTAGGTACCAACAATTCCAGCATAACGACCAAATCCAATTAATCGAAATCCGTTTTTAGCAACAATTACCTCATGATCGAATAATTCAATATTTTTCTGAAGAATGGCTTGCAATAACTTTCTATTGTAAGGTTGTTTTTTAATGGTATGACTAAAAAAGAAATATTTTTTGTTCGGAATTAAATGATCAACGGGAACTTCTTTAACACCAATAAGAACATCACAATCTGACAAATCGTCTACCACTTCTATACCAACGCCCTCATAAGCTGTATTTGAAAAAGTTCGAATATCTGATTTTTCTACAACTACTTTTGCTTCAGGGAATTGTTTTTTTAGTTCAATTAGTTTTGATGGTGAAAAAACAACACGTTTATCTGGTGGATTTTTCTGTTCTTTAATAATGCCGAACTTCATAGGAAATGGTATGGAATTTGCGTTTTTGTTGATTAAAATGCAAAGATAAAAAATAGGTTTTTATACTTTTGCCTTCCGTTCTTTGAAAAGAAGTACGAACCATTTACATGGGGACGACTGGTTTTGACAGCAAGGTCAGTGAAATTGTAAGCATACCAAGGAGTGAAATGACGACTTGTAAAACTTATTTCAACCTATAAACGGCGAAGATAACTACGCTTTAGCTGCATAATCTGAATCACAGTAAGATTGGCCTCGGTACACAAGGTGTACAAGCTAAATGTCCTAAAAAAGCCTTGGTTTACGGCGTTTTTCTATGGGGCATCGTAAAAGTAAACATAGAGAACCTAACGCTTCGATAGGTTTTCGAAACTTTAGAAGCTAAGTGAAAAGTGGATAGTTTTTGGTCAGCTTTTTATCGAAAATGAAACAGAAACTAAGTATGTAGAAAGCTTTTGAGCTGCTTGTTTGGACCCGAGTTCGATTCTCGGCGTCTCCACAAAATAAAACCCTAATAAACTTATTTTAAGTTATTTAGGGTTTTAATTTCTCTAATATAATGTTTTTTTGACCACTTTCTTATCCTAATTTAATTGTTATTAAATTTATTTAAAAGCCAAAAGCTAGTAAATAGAGGCAAAATAATTATTTTCATATAGCTAGGTTTAATAAAATATAAATTTCGATTCTCGGCGTCTCCATAACAAATCAAAATTGAGCTTATTGACCAAGAATGGTTTAAAAAAATTGAAGAGATAATAATAAACGAGAAAAAAGTTATAAAGTGTACTTTCTACTTTGATAATGGATGTTCAAATATTATATACTTACACGAAGTGAATAATTACAAAACAAATATTGTTGAAGTTTCTGGAACTTGCGTATCGCATCCCAAAGATTATGATGAAACTAAAATAATGGTTGCTGAAAGTGTGAAATTTTCATTTTTAAAAAAGTAAAAACTACATACAACATTGGCTATAATTCAGCGCGGCTTACTAACTTTAAAACAAAAACCCTAACTTAGTTCTGGCTGATTTCTACTTTGGACAAATCCTGCGCCTGCCTGAGGCAGTCAGGGATTTATCCACGCCGAAATCATAGCCGAGACCGTTAGCAACCATTTAAAACTACTCTATATGAAAAAGCGTGATTTCCTAAAAAACATGTCGCTAGCTGTGTTCGGGGCACCATTTTATGGTAGTGCCTTAGTTTCTTGCTCAAACGAAGCTGCCAAAACACCTGTGGATAAATTGGCTTCTAGTGAAGATTTCTGGTTAAAAGTGCGTCAAGATTATAAACTCAAACCAGACTATATCAATTTGGAAAGTGGTTATTATAATATTATTCCTACACCAACTTTAAAAGCGCTTCACAAAAACATAGATATGGTTAATTATGAAGGCTCATATTATATGCGAACCGTGCAATTTGATAACAAAAGGCGTATGTCTGAGAAATTAGCAAATATTATTGGCGCAAAAGCACAAAACATAATCATCACTCGAAATACAACAGAGTCTCTAAATATGGTTATTAAAGGTATGGACTGGAAAGCAGGAGACGAAGCTGTATATGCAATTCAAGATTATGGTGCTATGAAGCTTATGTTTGAGCAAGTTGCAAAACGATTTGGAATAATAAATAAAGAAGTTTCAGTGCCCAATCATCCAAAATCAGATCAAGACATTGTTGCAGTTTACGAAAAGGCAATTACTGCAAAAACAAAATTGCTTATGGTTTGCCATATGATTAATATAACTGGACAGATTTTACCAATAAAAAAGATATGTCAAATGGCACATAGTAAAGGTGTGAAAGTGATGGTAGATGGAGCACATTGTGTTGGCCATTTTGAATTTGATATTAAAGACCTGGAATGTGATTATTACGGTTCTAGCTTACACAAATGGTTGGCAGTTCCTTTGGGTACAGGTTTATTGTATGTTGCAGATAAACACATAGATACGCTTTGGCCAATTTTTGCAGAAGATAAAAAAGAACCAGGCGATATTTCCCGATTAAATCATACAGGAACAATTCCTGTATATCATGATATAACTATAGAAAATGCCATAGATTATTATTCATTACTTGGTGGTGCAAGAAAAGAAGCTCGATTACGCTATTTACAAGAATATTGGACTAAAAAGGTGAGGGATATAAATGGCATTAATATAAACACACCTAAAGAATCTCATAGAGCTTGCGGGATTGCCAATGTTGGAATTGAAGGAATGGATCCGGCTGATTTAGCAAAAAAACTACTAGATGATTATAAAGTATTTACAGTTGCCATTAATGATGCAAATGTACATGGGTGCAGAATTACTCCAAATGTATTTACGACCACCGAAGAATTAGACATATTAGTTGAAGCCTTAAAGGAAATGGTGACATAAAGTATGAGTAATTGATTAAAATTTGTTTGCTAACAAGGCATAAAATTAATTGCCAACACAACAAAATAAAAACTTATGAAATCGTCTGGTAAATTGATTTGGGGTCATGACTTAGAAACAATACTACTTCAGAAGGATAGTTATTAAAATTAACTGAGCGTCATGGGTTTGTGAACGTTGTAGATGCTTTTACAATAGCATAACATGGAACGGCTAAAAACAATCATAGCAACAATTATCAAATTTAGAATAGTAATTATAGCTGTTCTGTTCATTGGTATGGGAATATCTGGGTATCATACGTTTCACAAACTAAGTGTTGATAATTCCCTTGGTATCTGGTTTTTGGAAGATGACCCAAGCTACCGTGCTTATATTGATTTTCAAGAAAACTTTGGCTCTGATGAAATCTTCATAGCTATGTTACCCGTAGAAAATGCCATTGGCGATTCAGAAATTTCATCTTTAAAGGCATTACATCAACGCATTGAATCACTGCCATATGTGCAAACATCTTACAGTTTAGCGAAAGCTAAATATCCAATCTATACCAATAATACCATCGCTTTTATTGACCTGTATAATTCAAAACGCAGTGAAAAAAGCTTAAAAAATCTTTTTTTAAAATTACCAAATATCACTTCACAATTAGTTAGTAAAGATTTTAAGCACCAGTTTTTTTACATTCAACTTAATCCCACATCAACAATAGAGAAGAAACGACAAATTATTGCCAGTGAAATACGAGCAATTATTCAAAGCAGTTATAAGAATTATGCCCTTACTGGGCCACCCGTTTTAAACGAGGCATATAGTAAAGGGATTTACAAGGAAAGTATGACCTTTGGTGTATTAACCGTTTTGGTAATTACCCTAATGCTATTGTTTTTACTACCAAGTAAACGGTATTTAATCATTTCACTAACAGCTGTGGCCTTACCCATAAGTTTGCTTTTTGGGTTAATTACATCACTAGGCTTTGCATTGAATATGATATCTATGCTAATTCCTACAATTCTTATGGTATATGGTGTTAGTGATGCTGTTCACATTATAAATATTTACCACAAAGAAGGATTGGCAGACCATTCTCTAAAAAAAGTTGACTTGATAGCAGTGGCTATTCGTAAAAGTTTAACCCCTTGTTTTTATACCACCATTACCACATTTGTGGGTTACTTTGCATTGTATTTATCACCATTACCTGCTTTTAAAAATATGGGGGTTTTTACTTGTATAGGTTTGCTTTTAAGTTTTATTCTAGTGTATATTATTACCATTATTGGGTTTAGCTATATGAACTTAAATTTTGAAAAAGCAAAGCCTGTACTAAAATTAAAACGTTGGAATCAAAGCACATTTATTCACTGGTTAAATCGTATAACTTGGGATTATAAACATTCTATAATTTTTGGGTTTACGGCAATTTTATTGATGGGTTTTTATGCTATTTTTCAAGTTAAATTAGATACCAATTCGCGTAATCTTTTAGCTGAAGGAAAAGCAAAGCAAGACTTGGGGGCTGTTGAAGCCAAACTTGGAGGAAGCAATAGATTACAATTAAATATTTCCTCAACTAACGGGAGCATTATTTTGAATAAAGAAGCGATGAAATGCCTGGAGAAATTTCAAAAAAAATTAGACTTGAATACCTATATTGCTAACCCCGTTTCGGTGGTTAACATCAAACAGTTTTTAGAAAAACGTACCCCAGTTTTATTGCGATCCATTGTATCTGAAAACAAATTAAAAAGTACACTGTCTAAAGTGGATGTTAGAGCCAATAGCTTTTTTAAATTGTTTTCTAAAGATTTGTCTACAGCAGGGTTTACCTTAACACTCATGGAGAGTCGGACATCAGAACTGAACAATGTGTTAGATGACATAAAAATAGCTTTTGAATCTTCTTTTGACACGAGTAAATACAACCTTAAAATTAATGGGTTTGCTGTGGTTTTTGCACAATTAAATAGTTTTATTCTTGAAACCCAATTCAAGTCGTTTTTTGCTGCCTTTTTTGTCGCATTCATGTGCTTACTCATTTTTATAAAAAACCTACGTACGACCATTTTAATTCTGATTCCTAATTTATTACCCCTTACAATTTTAGCAATATTAATGACCATTTTAGATATTCCACTAGATGTAACCACAGCCATGATTACTCCTATTATGTTGGGTATAGCTATGGATGATACAATTCATTTAGTGCACAAGTATAGAAAAAGTAAACATCTAAAAGGCTCGGCTAAAGAACGAATGAATAAAGCGATGCATTACACAGGACATGCTTTGTTTTCTACTACAATTGCTCTAGTTGCAGGCTTTTTAATTATAGCTTCTAGCAATGTGCCTTCAGTTAGAGATTTTGGATTACTCTGTGCAGTTACAGTTGCAATTGCTTTGATTACAGATATCTTTTATTTACCTGCCCTATTGAAAAAGTTTGATAAATAACCTATGAAATAATTATAAAATGATGCACAATTAAGGGAAAACAATTTTTTATTGCAATAATAAAACTATGAAAAACAAAAAATTATTCTTGAGGGTAATTGTACTCAAGGCGGGAATTGAACCAAGAATCCCAAAGCTCAAAGATCTATCGTTTTTAACAAATCTTCTTCAAAATAGTTGGATTTTACTCCTCTCTTCTTGACAATCTTAAACCTCAACTAATTGTATATCAATATGTTGGGGTTTTTTAGTCAACTATTAGTCAAAGCTATTAAATTGCTTTACTCTTTTTAAATTGTAGGCAGGTCGAAGAATTTCGATTAATATAAGTTCGTTCTTGCCCCCATTAAAGATTCTTACTCTTTTTCCTTTAGGAATTTTAAAACCGCTATTGGTCTCTATTAGCTCTATACCTTCTTTAAATTCTAAACCTAGAGTTCCCCCTAACACTATTCCTCTAATTTCAAATGCAGCTTCAATTATTGGTTCAGTCCAATTAACAGGTGCGTGCATTTTATTAAACCCTAAATCATCTGTCTGAGTGTAATCAAACAGATATCTTTGGACATTGTCTTGTATAACGATCTTTTTGGGTTCAAAAGAACTAGAAACCTGAGCGGATAAGATTATCGGAGTAAAAAGAAAAAGTAGTCTAAACATTTTCTTGTATTTTTCGCATATAAATATAAGAAACTCATTTGACGAAGCTAATTAGATTATGAATTTTCACCAAGCTTACATATTTCATTTATTGTTTTTTCTAAAAGAGGATTTTCCTACGAGCAAACTACAAATTGCCATCCAACTAAAATCCCGTTCAAAAGGGTCATTATATTTCACGAAATCATGAATAAACCAGATGAGACCTATAGTATTTCGATAGCACTTTCTCAATCATTAAAGATATGTTTAACTTTCATATTTCAATGTAAAAAAACCGCTAAACTATACTAGTATAACGGTTTTATCAATATAAGTCGCTCCACCTGTTATTCAAAGTTGTAGCTCAATTAAATCTTCTTAATAGGTTAAAAAACCACAAACATTTACTGAATACTCAAGTAATTCTAGTGTTGCGCCTTCTTAATCTGTAACAAATGAAGCCATAAAGCCACCAAAATCGAAGAAGTCTCCTCCAGCTACAATTTTGCCATCTTTAAAGTCCATTGTGTGGTATGAAGTAAGACTAAATGATTTTCCACTTTCAGTGTGGGTTCCTTTCCAAGTGCCATAGGTTCTAACACTCCCATCTGGCATTCCAGTTTCTGCATTTACTCCTGGAAGCCAATTTTGAGCTTCATAGGTAATGTTGTCGAACATTGTTTGATACATTTTCATGGCTTCAACATGTTCTGCTTTACCGTATTGTGGAGCACCGTACACAGGTGGTTGCCAAAGTAAATCATCGTGGAGAAGACTTTCTTGAGATTTGTAGTCTTCTACTTCATGAAGTTGAATAAATTTTTTTGCAGTTTCCACGTTTGCCTCAAAATCTGGATGATTTCCTGTTGGCTGATTACATGATATTAGCCCAATAAATAGACCAATGAATAAAATAGTTTTTTTTATTATAAATCGTTTTTGGTTCTCATTAAAAATATAAAATATTATTCTATTCTGCTCGTTTATATCTACTTAGTTAAAAAATAGTTGCGGTCAAAATGGCAGGAAATATTAAAAATACCTTCATTTCGCTTTGTTTTTTTTAACCCTTGTGATAAATATTTTATTACTCATAATATCTCTTTCTTACTTAATATTAGTAGGTAAAACTCCAAAATAATCTTTAAAGCATTTTGTAAAATAGGATGGTGATGAAAATCCTACTTTATAACATACTTCACTAATTGTTAAATCTGATTGTTCAATTATTTGTTTGGCTTTCTCTAAACGAACTTTTCTAATAAATTCATTGGCTGTATCACCAGTTAAAGCTTTTATTTTTCTGTATAACTTACTTCTACTTAAAAATAATTGATTCGCTAAATGCTCAACATTTAGCTTTTCATCACTAATATTATCATTTATATAAGTAAGTACTGTATTCATAAATTCTTTATCTAAGGATGTTGAATTTTCTGCAATTATTGAATTGTGAACACCATTAAAATACTTGTCAAATAATATTTGTCTACTTGTAATTAATTGTTTTAAATGAGATTTTAATACTTTCATATTAAAAGGTTTATTAAGATAAACATCTGCTCCAGAATCAATACCCTTTAGTTTATCTATTTGCATTCCTTTTGCTGTAACCATTAATATTGGTATGTGACTTGTTTTAATGTCACTTTTAATACGCTCACAAAACTCGAATCCATCCATAATCGGCATCATCACATCAGAAATAATAAGATCTGGCATATATTTATTTGCTTTTTCTAAACCTTCTAAACCATTTTCTGCTTCCTTAATTGTATAATCACCTTTTAACTCGTTCTTTATGTAATTTCTTAGTTCTACATTATCATCTACGATTAAAATTATCTTTTTATTTTCAATGTCTTTATCTTCTTTTAGCTCAGTATTTAATTCAGATTTTTTACTATCTGAATATTGATTAAAAACTTCTTTCTGGTCCGTATTGATCGTGTTTTCTTTAAGATGATTATAACCTAAAGGAAGATAGATTTTAAATTGAGTTCCTACATTTTTTTTACTAGTTAAAATGATTTTACCTTTATTTAAATCAACAAAATTCTTAACCATTTCTAAACCAATACCTGTTCCTCCATAATATTGACCATTAGATGCGTTCCCTTGATAAAATCGATCGAATACTTTTGGAATATCTTTTTCTTCTATTCCTACTCCAGTATCTTTAACGATAATTTCAACTGCTTCAACAGGTTTATTTTTATCTACTAAAGGAAGTAAAATAAGATCTTTCGCATTTTTTATTTCTATTGTAATTAAACCTTTAATTGAGCTAGCCTTAAAAGCATTTGATAATAAATTAAAAATTATTTTTTCTAACATTGATGGATCCGACCATATTAATAAATCGGCACTATCATGTTCTACATTTAATGAGATATTTTTTAATGTTGCCTCTTCCTCAAAATGACTTACCACTTCCTTAACAAAAGGAACTAAATTAATTTGGGAAGCATTTATACTTAGCTTATTGAATTGCAATTTTCTAAAATCCATTAATTCATTAATGAGTCTGGATAATCTTTTTGCATTTTTATAAATTATGTTATGTTTTTCTATTACTTCATTTGATAGCGAATTATTATGTCCTTCAATTAAATCTTCTAAGGGTGATAAAATTAAAGTAAGAGGTGTCCTGAATTCATGCGAAATATTTGTGAAAAACTGAATTTTCTTAGCATTAAGAGCTTGAAATTGTTTATACTTTTGCCTTTCTAAACTCAATTCTCTTCTTTCTTTAACTCTAATAATTATATATTTATAAATAAAGAATATAAATAATGAGACGAGTAAAAAGTAGGTTAGAATTGCTCCATTGGTAATCCACCAAGCTGGTAAAACTTCAATTTCTAAAACTGTAGGTATATCATTCCATACCCCATCATTATTTGATGCCTTTACTAAAAAGGAGTAATTTCCTGGAGGAATATTTTTGTATGTAGCTCTCCTCGAATTTCCAACATAATTCCAATCATCATCATAGCCTTTTAGATAATAAGCATATTGGTTGTTTTCACTTCTCGTGTAATTAATACCGAAATAATCTAGAGAAAAGACATTTTGATTATGATGTAATGTAAGTTTTTTTGTTTTTGCTAAAACCTTTTTTAGAGGAGAGTTTTTTTGGTTAGGAATTACTAAATCATTAGCAAATTTTAGATCTGATAAAAATACAACTGGTTTTTCCTTATTGTAATTAATTTGATTGGGATTAAAAAAATTAATTCCTTTCGGATTGCCAAAATATAAGGTATCATTATCGTTAAAAACTGCATTATAATTAAAACGATTAGATAATAAGCCGTCTGTTTTATTAAAATTAGTAAACTCTTGAGTGTTTGTGTTAAACTTTGATAATCCTTTATTCCCTCCAAACCATAACATACCAGAATCACTCTCAACTATTGAAAAAATTGTCTCGTGAATTAGGCCATTATTTCTATCAAATCTTTTAATTGAATTTGCTTTTGGATTATACTTTGCTAGACCATCGCCTAGCGTACCTATCCAAATATTACTATTAGAATCTTCAAACAAACTGAAAACTATACTTTGTTTTTTAGATGTATCAGAATCGAAATCGGATTTAGCAGCCATTTTATCATTAAGGGCAATTACCTCAAATTCATTCTCATCATATTTTTTTATAAGGTACACCCCTACTCTAGTCCCTATCCAGACAAAATCATTACTATCTACAAGAACTTTTCTAATATCACTTGAGTTAATATTATATTTCAAAAAGTTTTCTGAATTATGATGGATAAATTCGTCTAAGGAAGGGTTAAAAGAATATAAGCCACTTAAAAAAGTTCCTATCCAAATAATTCCTTTAGAATCTTCGGCGAAACTCATAACTCTATTTGATTTAAGTATCGAATTTGCTGAACTAGCATTTATGTTGATAAATTTTTTACTCTTATTTTTCAAAAAATACAGTCCAGAATTCCAAGTGCCGACCCATATATTATTCTTACTATCTATAAAAATGGTAGTAATATCTAAGCGATCTAAACCTTTTGCAATTGAGTTGTTTTGATCGAAGAGATTTGTAAATTCATTTTTTGATTTATCATATACGTCAACACCCCCATCAAACATACTTATCCAAAATCGACCTTTTTTATCTTTCGAAATACCTGTAACTGAACTTGAGTTTAATGAATTAGATAAATATGGTGTACTTTTTATTGAATTGAATTTATTGTAAATGTCATCATAAATATCAATGCCATTATTATAATACCCTAACCATATTCTGTCTTTATCATCAGTATAAACCGTCCAAATAGAGTTTGACTTTAATCCTTTTTCGTTTAATTTATTTTGTTTAAAGTTTTCTATTCGATCATTTTTATATTCAATTTCAAAAAGACCATCATTTTCTGTAGCACATAGAATATTAGAATTTTGTCTTTCTGCTAAAGACATAATACGTTTTTGGGTAATTGGAAATCTAGATATGGAATAAATGTTTTTTTTATTAGAAGTTATTTTAAACAGTCCAGAAGAGAATGTACCTGCCCAAATGGATTTGTTTTTATCAATCAATAACGACTCAATTGAGTTTTCTATAACTTCTGTTTTTCCTTGAGTATTAAAATTAGCCAATAGTAATTTTTCATCGTAAGGATTAAATGTCATTAAACCTTTATTTGTACCTACTAAAAATCTTCCATTAGCAGACTTTACAATTGCATTTATTTGAAGATTAACTGTTGATTCATCATTCTTGAATTTTATATTTTTAAAAATACCTGTTTCTTTATTGTATTTGTATAAACCGTACTGATGAGTACCAATTAGTATTGTGTTTTGGTCATATTCAGTGATTGTATGAACAGGATAATTTATTGATTTGTTATTTTTCTTTAGAACTATATTTTCAAACGTATCTAAATCACTTTTGTATAAATGAAGGCCTTCATCTGAACCAATCCAAATATTTTTTTTTGAATCTTGAAACGTTGTGTAAATTATCGGAACTTTTAAAGCTCCTTCTAAAGAATTCAAATTTTCTTTATAGTTCTTAAAATCGACACTATTGTATTTAAATAGGCCATCTCCATATGTTCCAATCCAAGTAAATCCGTCCATATCTCTCATAATAGAGGTTATTGCACTTTGCGTAAACTCTTCCTCAATAGGTTCAAATATGTACTTCTTTTGGCTTTGTTGACTAAAAGATGTTAAAAAGCAAAAAATGAATGAAATAAATAAGACTTGCTTTACAAAACTCATGGATAAATTGTAATGTTTTTGACGGAATTAATCAGTAATACAAATTTATATTATTAAAAACGATAACAGTTAAAAAAGGTTAATATGCTTCAAATATGATATTATTTTACTCAAA
>Ga0213864_10000534_pt1 | contig 17162 bp, 21 predicted proteins | sample PICome_5_FD_160078 | JGI IMG/M metagenome (GOLD analysis project Ga0213864, IMG submission 160078) | Coastal seawater microbial communities near Pivers Island, North Carolina, United States - PICO247 | ecosystem: Environmental > Aquatic > Marine > Coastal | place: USA: North Carolina... | reverse complement strand
CACAATGGGTATCGTTCAGCAATGCTATTTTCATTCAGTAAATTTATCTAATGTTGATGTAGATTTTTTTGTTCTCTTTGATTTTCTTGGTTCATATTCGACTCTGTTCATGTTCTCTTGCATCCACTCAATGTTTGTATTAGTGAATTCAGGATTATGAACACCATCGATTGTATCGTATGCATCCATAGTAATGTTGGTTGCATCGATAGCTTGTTGTTTGATAAAGACTTGTTTCTTTTCCTTTTGAATACGTCTTAGAAATGCATAGTAACAAATCTGTGTGATATATGCGAATGCATTGTTAGATTTTTCTGCATTAAAATTACCAATATACTGAATGCAATTTTCGATTGCATCACAAATCATTTCGTCTCTGTACGTATAGTTGATAAAGTTTGGACGTGTAGATAGACGTGTAGCAATCTTATAGATACACTCTCCTATGTACTCTGTCATCCTTGGTGGGGTTTCCCCCTTTTCTTCTGCAAGTTTACATGCAATGTTAAACTCGGAGACTGCTTGTGTGAACTCTTTGTTGTTAACATAGTGTTCGTTAGGTTTTTTAGTAGTCATACGTATACTATACACCATAACCCCTCATTCTACAAGGGGTTTTTTCAAATATTAAAGTTTACTGAAACCCCACATCCACATGATGCTACCTCTTTAGGGTTTATGAATTTGAAGAAAGAGTTGAGTCCTTCTTTGACATAATCTAGTGTCATCCCTTCTATATATTGTACACTATGATTATCAATTAGGATAGAGAATTTTCCATAATCAATTACTGTATCATCTAAGTTAGCATCTAAACTGCTATCAAAGATGTATTCAAAACCAGCACAACCACCACCAGTAACACCAACTCTGATGTACTTAAATGCATCCTTTTCTTGTAACGACAAAATTTGAGTAATTGCTTCGTTGGTGAGTTCTACCATTATCTAGTATTTATATGAAGTTTTTTTAAAAAACCCCTTGTGATTTCAGAAATCTATGATAAAATGATTATGTCCCACAGGGGATATATTATATAAAGAGATTGTTTATATAAAATACACCCAACATGAAACCAAACATGACCACCTGAATTACAGCAGGAATGACGACAAAAAGTTTCATAACATCGAAATCACCTTTCGAAAAGAAATCTGTTCCTCTCCATTCTGCAACCTCTTCAGGAGTTGCATCCTTCGGTTTATTTAGTGGTAGTTCCAACTGGTTCATTTTTGTGTTTCTGATTTGCACAGTGTTCTGCATAATAAATTGCACCTCTGATATCATTCATAGGCGCATACTTCAAATAAAAATAACTAACGATTATCGATAAAACTGATACTACTATTACTTCCATGTTAGACGATAGGTGCAACTGCCATTGTGCATATTACAAACACACACACGAGAACACCTACTTCCATTCCCTCCACAAATGTTTGACTATCTACTTTTTTTAATTTTTTGACTAATTCAGTCACTTTCTTTTATAAACTCCATTAATAATATGATATAACACCACGTTATACACGTGGATATTTATAAAACTTTGAGTTCTAACAAACTGAATTTAGTGAATTTTTTTCTTGTCTTTTGGTAAGGTCAATCTTTTGAATTTTTCATATGGGTCATTCTCATCCTCTTGACTTTTTAGATACTCACGTTCCATCATTTCCAAAAACTCCTCTTCTGTTGCCATATGTTTATCTTCATAGAGTTGTCTTATAAGTTCGTCTACATTGTTTCGTACATCTACGTTATCATCTTTTGATAACTTATTTGCAAGTGGTATACTTTTGTTTTCTAACATAGTTAACCAACTGGTTGATGCATTGTCATACAACGGCACAACTTGAGGATTGACTTTGTTTCTATGAAGAATCATTTCTTCAGGAATCTTCACAACTGTATCTGAGGTTAGGGGGGAATACGGATAGAATGTTGCAAGAGTTTTACCTCTCATTGTTACTGATAAATGACAAATCATAGGTAGAGTTACTTCAACAATGTTACCATTTTGTCGAGTCATACCTATCACTTCTTGACCTGTATCAAGACGAAGTATTTCGTACTTTGTTGGGATTAAACTTAAATCTCTTGGGCTAGTCATCTTTCAGTTCGAACTGTTGAATCTCGTATGGAAATTGTTCCTCATTGTATATATTTATTCGTTCTTTCAAGTGATTCAACGTAAAGTTCTCACATTGTAGGTCATCAGCAATATCAAACAATCTCATCTTATCTTTCCCTTCAGTCTTACGTAACCCCCTACCAATAGACTGTAGGTTTCTGATACGTGACTTGGATGGTGATGCAAATACAATGTTGTCGATTCGTTTGATATTAACTCCTGTGGAGAAAGTTCCGTATGATGCTAGTATGACACTATTGTCAGATTTCTCAACAATCTCTCTAACCTTTTCTCTACTTTCAGTATCAGTTCCACCGTATACATAATGTAAGTCTTGTACTCTGCCATCTAACATGGGATATAACACCTCACCATGTTTCTCCACGTATTGAAATAGGACAAGTGTATTACCCTTTAGGGATGCAACTAAATTGGTAATGAACTGATTACGTCCAACATGGCTTACCAAGTAATCCATTTCATCTTGGTAGGACATCTTCTTTTGTTTAGTATGACGAAGTATGACACAATCTATTTGTAGGTCTGCAATCGTACCGTCTTCAATTAGTTTTGCAGTTGATATGACCTTTTTGACAGGCCCAAATAATCCTTCTAGTTGTAGTCTATGCACTTCACTTCCATCAAGTGTACCTGTAGTACCGATACGTATTGCAGTATTCTTCATCTTCTCTAGAATACCTTTGAGTGTTTGTGCTTTGAATAAGTGTGCTTCGTCTCCGATTACTACGTCAAATCCTTGCAAGACTTCTTTAGGTGCTTTACTAAAACTCTGCCATGTCGATATCGTAATGTCAGCAGGAAATATAGGTTGACCGCTATAAATTTTACAAATGTCTTTATCATATCCATATTCTTCAAAATCCTTCGCCATCTGTTCTACAAGTGAAGTAGTTGGGACGATAATAATAGTTTTACAATTAGGTAGAGACATTTCACCTTCAAACCATCTACACAACATGTAGATAATTAAAGACTTACCACTTGCAGTTGGTGATAGTAGAAGTTGTCTACCGTACTGCACTGCAGTTCTAAATGCATCAATCTGATAATCACGTGGTTCAAATGGAAGACCCAAGCCAGGGATTAAATCATCTCCATGTAAAAAGAAGTCAATGTCTTCATCTGTTAGTAGTGTCTTATCACCAATAACATCTTCTATACCACCGAATTCAAATCCTCGTTCTCTACAGAACTCATCAACATATGGTAGTAGTCCGATATAAATCTTTTTAGTTTTTAATGAGAACAGTCGTACCTTACCATCCCAAAATTTATTTTTATAGGACGGCATAAACTTTGCGCCTGGCACTGTAAAAGAAAAGAAGTCGTAAAGGTCACGTGCAAGAGAGTCATCACAATTAACCTGCATAAAGACATCATCGACTTTACGAACCGTTACTCTTTCCATATTAAACGTATGGTTTACCTACTAACCATCCTACTAAAGATATGCGTGTACCACTTGTAACAGGTTTAACTTGATGATGTACGAATGAGGGGAAGACAATTATGCTACCCTTCTCCTTTGCAGAGAATGGTAAAGGTTGAACAATATCTTCAAGTTCTATTACCTTTTGATTTGGCATGATTTTATCAAATGCTATCTTACTGTCTATGTATTCAAAGTGACCACCCTCGTATTCATCAGGATGAGATAACTGAATAGAAAAACTTAACTTACGTAATCCTCCAGTCTCATATTGGTCAGGCCCTGCGTCTGTATGCCATGTGTAAAAATCTCCTGTAGGTGCATCAGGTCTATAATTGTATATGGTGTATTGAAGAGGTTCTAAGTAATCATATTCCCAAGAACTCCATCCACTTTCTTGTACCATAATACCAACACCTTCATGAATCTTGTTTACAATGGATTCAGGCATTTCATGTCCATCTTTACCAAACCACTTGACTTCAGATTGACGAATTTCATTTTTTACATTAAAATCTTCCTTTAATTCATCAGGGTCACCTTCTGCAAATCCAACCCTCCCACTTTCTAATGGTATGTTATCTGCTTCTCTATGAATTAAAGCAACCTCTTCATTTGTAAAAAAACTTGGAATAAACGAACAATTATTATGTAATATCATTAGGCACCACTCATAAATTTACGCCAATCAATTGTGTTCTTAATAGTTTGATGTCTCCAAGTGATATTTTGCATACACTCTTTAAGAAAATCAATAGTAATCTTAAGATACTCAATCTTGACATTTAGTTTCTGTAAATCTTCATCAGAATTATAAAAGATATTCATGTCATTCTTCATGACTTTGAGTCCGTCAAATGGGTCAGGATTCCATCCCAGTTCTTTGATACGATTCTCATCCATCTTTCCATTATACCATAACCACTTATCTTTAAGTAGTGTATCGTATTTCATCTGATATTGTTTTAAGAGTATGAGCTTACTGGATAGTAAGTCTGAGTATTTTGCATGAAGTCTAGGGACTTCTAATGAGGACTTATCTAATTCAATATCATCGACTTCACAATCGACTTTCCACATCTCTTTAATTTCATCTAAATTCATAATATAAAAATCCAATAGTAGTATTTTCTACTATTATACCATATTTATGGTGTTTTAGGAAGAGGATTCTATCTCGTAGTATGTGAATCTGAATGACACTGTGGTCGATACTGCTTCTGCTTCTGCACCTGATTCTAATTCTAATGCACCTAATGAGATAGGGAAACAGTCATGGAATCTGAAGAATCTATTGGGAATGTTTTTGTTAGTGTTCATTACTAGTGTAATGTCACTGTATTGGTTTAGGTCATTCTCTACTGAACTGTAAGTACCTGAACCAGTTTTAATTGAATCTACATATGCAGAGTATGCTTCAGGATTTGCAATAGGAACAATTGCATCCATCCAATCGTAAATTTCTTTGAAGTTCTCTAAGTCTTCGTCTACCAAGAACGTGACATCAAGTGTATCAAATGACACTTTATCGCCAGGGAAATATGCATCTAAACCCACCCCTGCAGCAGAAGTAGTTTCTGAGAATGACATGCCTGGTATGTTAACAGACTTTACATAGTACTCTACTGTGGGTACTTTGTCTATTAACAATCTAAAATTGTTCTTGTTAAGAATGGATTTGTTTATACTAGTTGTCAAGTTTTAATACTCTCTTTGTTTGAGTAGTGTCAAAGTAATCATCACCTCTATATTCTCTCGTGACTGTTTCTTCACAAAGATAACCGTCTTGTTGGTATAGTGTGATAATTTTTCTATTAATTAGACCCTCTCTTTTTTCTTGACCATTTGGAAATGCTTTTGTTTCCCACGGCCCTTCCATCACTCTCAATGTTTTTTCATAATCTGTCATATTTGTTCCTTCTAAAATGGGGTAGGAAATCTACCCCATAATACTATTTATGTTATTTATCGTTTACAAAATCATTAAACTGTTTTGCAGTTTCAATAACATCTTGAGCAGTGTAAGTTCTTAAAGGGATTTCCTTTTTAGACTCAGCATGATTATCATTCCATGAATAAATGGTTTGTCTCTCATTCTCAATGTTATTGATAATAAGACTCTCTGCTAGATTAAGTAAGTCGGCACGGATTTCGTACCCTGATTTAGTATTACTCATTTTTTTCTCCTGTGTGTGTATGTGTAATTGTAGTCACCATGACTACCTTTTATTTAGGTCAAAAAAAAGGGACTCCGAAGAGTCCCTTTAAAGTTCGTAAACTTTGTTTACAGAATGTTAGACACTGCTAATTTTCTGTAGTAGAAGTTTGAACCATTGGCTGCAAGACCATTTGAAGGTGTTGAACCTACGAATGGGTTAGATACCATTCCGTATCTTGTTTTGAAACCAATTTTTGGTTGGAATGTATTCTCACCAACGGCACGTACCATTTGTAATGGAACGTATGGGCAATAGAACATACCAGCATCATAAGGGTTAGACCCTCTGTAACCAACTGTTAAGTAATCAACACCAGCATATGGGTCGATGTATACTTTAACTCTACCGTTTAATACACCAGCAAAAGTATTGCCTGTGTCGTCAACGTTTAAGTTAGTTGATAATGCAGGTGCGTAATCTAATACACCAGCCATTGAAAGAGCAGACGCTACGTCTGAAGAACAAAGGATAAAGTTACCTTTACCTCTTCTTGATTCTTTAGCGATTACGTTTGATTCTCTTTCGATTTGGAATAACAATCCTTTAAACTTCTCTACTGACCATCTACCGTTTGCATCTACGTCTAAGTTGAAAGTACCTGAAACAGCAGTACCTGAGGCACCTGTTTTAGCTTGAAGGTTTACTTCTCTAACAACTTCTCTGTTGATTTCTGCAAGGATTTCTGATGAAAGAATGTTTGCAAGTTCTGATTCTGCATCTAGACCGTGGATTGCTTTAAGGTCTTGTGCAAGTTCGAGTGTGTACTCTGCTTTTAATGCTCTGGATTTGGCAGTCACAGTTGCTTTTTCAATTGTGAATGACATCTCGTTGAATGCGTTAGATGATGAATCACCTAATGCTTCTGCAGTTGCAGTACTCATACCACCGACTGTATCTGTATCATATCCACCTGCGAATGGGTCGCCTGATGGATCAGCATCAACACCAGCTGAACTATTTGGGCCTGCTGATGCAGAGTTCCCAGTTCTAACTTCGTTGATACCCATAGCTTCAGATTGACTTTCTCTTCCAGCAGAAGGATAGTCATTATATCTTGCCTTCATGGCAAAGATAAGACCTGTTGGGCCTGTCATTGGTTGAACACCACAAATGTCGTAAGCAACGAGATTTGGCATAGCTCTACGTACTAATGAGATTAAGATTGGATCCCAGTTAGAAATTGCAGAACTACCAGTAGCATTTAAAGGTGCAGCTTCTTGAAGAGATGCTCTATCTTCGTTAAGAGCTTTCTCTTGGTTTTCAAGGATTACTGCTGTGACTGCTTTCTTGTAGTTGTCTTTGATCTCAGGAAGATCAGAGTGTTCTAGAATAGGCTGCCACTTTTCTTGTAAGTTTTCTGATAAAAACATTTTTTAAGTTTCCCCTTTAAATTAACCTAATGGTTTTAATTTAGATATTGCAGTAGCATACTTAGACATTGTTGGGTCAACTACTTTATCTGAAGATGCTTCTTCTTCTAAAGTACCTGTTCCTTCCTCTACCTTTGTTTCTTCTGCAATTGTTTCACCTTCAACTGGAAAGTATGCTTCTTTGAGTTCGTTAACTTTATCACTAAAGTCTTCGATATCTGTGAAGTCTACACCATTTGATAATGAAACCATCTTCTCTTTTTGTGATTCAGTTAAGTCTTTGCAGGCTTCTCTGATCACGTTACTTCTCTTGAGTGAATCATTCTCTTCAGTTATTTCCATATTTTTTTGGACTTCACTGTCAAGTTTTGCTTCCATCTCATCGAGACGATTTGCGAGTTCGTCAATGACATCGTACTTGTCTTCAGGAACATCAACGTAGTGTTCTACGAATAATGTTTTTAAACCTTCGATAAAGTTTTCTGTCATTTCTGACCTCAAACCTCTTTCGATTGCAAGTTCGTTTTCTTTCGTCCACTCTTCTGCACAATAAGTCATGTACTTGTCCACTGCTTCTGCAAGGTCGTTCTTGACTTCTTCTGTCGAGGTTTTTAGTTGTTCGTTGTATTGTTCTTCAAGTTCTGTCTTGATTTCTGAGACTTTAGAAGACACTGCAGCTTTAAAGATAGTTCTTGCTTTTTCAGTGTTTTCTTCTGATAAGTCAAGAGCTTCTGAGATTGCAGATAGGTCGTCATCTATTTCCATCTCTACTAACTCTGATTCGAGGTCTGCAGACAATTGCTCATCTACTTTTTCTTCCTCATCATCTTCGTCTTCGACTTCGTCTTCATCTGATTCCATTTCAGACATAACTTTTTTAACATCATCGTCTTCTTTCTTTTTCATAAGTTCAACGATGTTTCGAGCGATTTCTGCCTTTGTTAAGGATTCGTCAACTTCCTCTTCGTCATCTTTGACTTTAGAGTACATTGCCTGAAGTTTTTCTTTATCCATACCCTTCATTGCGTTGACCATTGCCTTAATTGTTTCCATCTTAGATGGTGAATCCTTTTCAGAATCTTCGCCCTCTGAAACTTTTTTCAATTTAGGTTGTGCATCAGGTTTACCCTCACCTTTCTGTTGAGAATCACCACTAACTTCTTTAGTACCTTTCTCAGCAGACTTGACGGATGCAACTGCTTTGTCAACAGGATTTTCTTCAGGTTTGACGACTTCACCTTTACCACTTTCAATTTTAGCGGCATCAGATGAACCTTGTTTTACAGGCGCTTTGTCACCCTTTTCTGCTTTTGAATCAGGTTGTTGACCTTCCTCAATAGCCTCCACAGTTTCTTCAACTGTTTCTAGGTTTTTATCTAACTCTGCCATTCTTTTCTCCTGTTTGAGTTTTATATTATTTATTTATATGTTAAAGGTTTTCAACAAACCTTTTCCATGCATTTAATTTAACTTCCTGCAATTTATTATGTTTTGCAGACTTAATTGTTTCTCTCATCTCTTCTACTTCACGTGCTTTCAGGATACCATTTTCATATATCCATTCAACACCTTCCATTATACCTTCGACAAATGCCTCAGGAGCGGATGGGTCAGCAACAATATCACCTGCAGTTGCAAGTTGGAAGTCACTTTTCACGTATTGAGCGCCACCCTTCTGTTCTAGTGAACCTAGACCTCTTGAAGAAACACCCAATTTTGCACCATCATCGATTAAATTTCTTACGATTTGACCGTTTGGTGTACTTAAAATTTTTGCACGTCCCACATAATTATTTCCATCTTCTTCCAATTTAGTAATTAAGTGTGACACTTTGTCAAGATTGATAGTTGGCCCGTCAGGATGACCTAACTCACCAAATGCTCTACCTTTCTCAACGAATTCTTTGACATAACGTCCTACCTCTTTCTGCATTACTTCTTTAGGGTAGACACGTCCATTTCTGTTCTTTATTTCTGACTGCATGAAGATACCTTCGATGAAGTATTCTTTTTTACCCTGTTCGTTCTCTTCAACGATAATAGGTGATACAGCGTAATCGTTAAATTCTGATATTAATTTCATCTAATATATCTCCAGTATTGATTCCATCGTAGGACATTTGTAACATTATTTTCTTCATGTCCTTTGTTTCTTTTTCTGCTTGTTTCATGTCTTTATAAGGGTTACCTCCAGTGAAATCATCACCGTTTAGGTAGACATGAATCTTCCCTTTCTTGTCTTGTGTGAAGACTATTTCAATCTTCTTTCCACCGACTTTCTCAATGTCTCTCTTAACCTCTTTTTGGTCACGAGGTGCTTTGAACTTTGCTTCGTTCAACTCTTTTGACATTGATGCAAACGTTTTCATTCGGAATCGTCACCTTCTTGTGTTGGATTGTTTATCCAATCTAGTTGCATTTCAACTCTCTTCATGTCAACAACTTCTGCAGCTTTCTGTTTGATACCATCAAAAGCAGTTTCCTTTGCATCGTTCCATTGACCTTGTTCTATTTGGTCTACAACTTTTCTACTTAAATCGTTCATTTATTAAAATCCTCCGAAGTCATCTTCGTCATCACCACCTTCCTCTTTCTCAGTTTCAATCTGTTTATTGAGGACGATTATTTCATCTTCTGTTTGTCTAAGTATGTATTTACGTACATACTCATGACTAAAGTATTTACCAATGTATTCTTGTGCTTGACTTAATGTGTCAAGTCTTTCTCTCATGATTTCTGCATCTTTCAACTCTGTAAAGTGGTTGTCAGTTGCATAATCAAACTGTATGAAGTCTTTGATTGCATCAAATTCTTCTGCAGAGACTATCTCTTTAAGTACAAGTTGTGTTTTTAATACATCAACAAACACTCTTGCAAATTTCTTTTGAAGTCTATTCGTAAACTTATTAAACTTCAATTCGTCCCTAGATATCTCAGAAGCACGACCCATGTTAAAACCATTGTCTGCCTCCATTCGACTTCTAGGAACATTCAGAGACTGATATAGTTTCTTCTTGAAGTATTCTATATCTTCAATCTCTGAAAGATTCTGTCCGCCTGGAAGTGTACTAATTTCTGTACCTCTTCCACCTTCTCTACGCGGTAACCACAAGTCTTCCATCATAGACATATGTTTACGGTCATCTTTTATCTCACCTGTTTGTGCATTATAAACAAGTTTGTTTCTGTACTTGTTCATAACATCGGCAAGATATTGTTCCGCCTTTGCCTTTGGAAGGTTACCTACATCAATGTAGAAAATTCTTCTTTCAGGTGCCCTTGAAATCCTATAGATAACAAGTGCATCTTCCATCATTGATAACTGATTTGCAGTCTTCAATGCTTTGTGAAGGTATCCGATTACAACATTTTTAGTGTAATCTAACAGACCTGAAGTTGTATATGTTACTGCCTCAGGTGCAATTTTCAGGGTTGCACCTTCACCTGCACTCCCTGTTTTGTCAAAACCTTTGTCGTTGAAGATGAAGTACTCTTCAATCTTCGTAATCTTTTCTATACCCTTTTTGTCTTTTTCTTTCTCTACGTTACGAACCTTTTTAATTTTTAAAGGGTCAATGATTCGTAAATCTACAATACCAGCTTTCTCACGTGACGAATTCACTACCTTATGCAGATAGATTCTTCCGTCAACGTACCACTTTCTGAAAATTTCATGAGAGTTCTGATTGAACTTCATTAAGGATAGGATGTAAGCAAACTCGTCTTGTATCTTTTTCTTGATACCATCAGAGAGTTTAACATCTCTGAGATCGAGTGAAACAATCCTATCAGATGAATCAGATGTGATACACTCATTAATAATGTCTTCGATGGCAGAGTCACACTCAGGTACTAATGAGACTTCTCTGTATCTACGAATGAGTTCTGCCTCATTCCTAATGTTACCATCAAAATCTACAAAAGACCCATAGGCACCACCAGTAATAAAACCGCCTGGTTGTGTCTGTATGACAGGTGTTCCGTCATCGTCTACAGGTGGAACAAACGAAGGCCCTTTGACCTCCGTTGTTCTTAACTCGTCTCTTTTACGAGTTATTTCAAACCCAAATAATTCCATACTAATATTTATAACACCCCAAAGGAGATGTTATTCACTGTTTTAGACTACTCTTTCCCAGTGAGAGAATTCAAAATCAACTGTAAACTCTTCTAATGCATCTACTGTTTCGTAAGAAAGTTCGATTGCACCGATTGAAGTAGGGAACATGTTGAAGAATTCATATCTCGCTAGGACTGAATCGTCTTTGTTTAATTGTTCTACGTATGCACGTGATAATAAGTAATCAGTGTCTGTTGCACCTTCACCACTATCTAATGCCTGAATTTCTGTTTGCCATGCTTCAAGAGCAGTTCTTGCAGAGAACTCAACGTCATTGATGATAGTAACACTCCATGGTTCGAAGGTTCTATCTCCAGCAAGTTTCAGAATGTGACCTCTAAAGTTTACAGGTACTACTCCGATTGTTGCAGGTGGTATTTGTGCAGCTTTACACAGGAATTCTATCTTATTACCTGCACGAGGTAAGAACACTCTAAATCGGTTAGCACGTGGGCCACCTCCGATTAATTGTGCTTTAAATTGGTCTATAGTTGCCATTTATTTCTCCCTTAAACTGCACTGTATACTTCTTCAAACTGTACACCACTTCTTGTGGCAACAAAGTTTAAAGTTACAAAGTTAATAGACTTAGCAGGTTTCACAAAGATTGAACAAACAAATTCGTTTCTATCAATCACTGAATCAGTGTTGTTTGTTTCGTCACAAACTACTGAGTAATCTACTAGTCCTCTTCTATTCTTCACGTCTCTTAAGAAAGGTTCTACTGCACTTCTAAATTGTGCTCTTGTGAATGCATCGTTGAATTCAAAGAGTTGTGCTTTAGCAGCAGTTGCGATTGCTTTCTCAAGTACAATGAATAATCTTCTGACGTTAATTCTGTCGAATGCACTTGTTGTTGTTAATCCAGTTTTGTCACCGAATAACACTGTACCTTGGCCTGGGAATGTAACCACAGGGTTAACCCTTGCACGGTATAGGTCATCTCTTGATGCTTGTTTTGGATTGTGAGCAAGTTTTGTGATTCCTAGATACTGTCCTCTTGAGAAACCTGCAGGTGAGAACCATGGGTCTCTAAGAAGGTCTGATCTTGACATAATACCTGCAGTATGGGGGTTTGCAGGAATCCATACGTATCTATCATTGAATCTATCGTACTGATACACCCATGTTGAGTCAAACACAACATAAGATGATGAACTTGCAGTGTTTACTGTTTCTACAACGTTAACATTTCTGTTAGACTCTGAAGTAGGTGCTACGTGACCTTGTTCAGCATTTGCTGTACCAAGACAGTCTTTTCTTAATGGTGAAGCAACTAACATACAATCTTTTCTGTTTTCACAGATTAAGATACCTTGGTTAACAATTGATGTCCAATCTGCAAGTGAATCACCTGCAACTGAACCCATAATTAAGAATGAAATGTCTGTTGACTCTGCATCTTCGAAGTGGTCTTGCCATGCACCGTATTTTTCTCCAGCAGTCATTGCATTACCATTTGCACCAGCACTCAATGATGAGTTTTCAGGTGCTGAAGGTCTTAAGAATGCAGTTGTTGCTGATGTAACGTGTGTTCTATGTTCGTTAGCGGATGTGACCATTGCAGTTGAATGTCCTGTCCACCATACCCATTGAGATAATCTTTCGATTACGTCTCTATAGTAATTTGAGTTACCGTTTGAATCTTTAGCGTCTGATGCGAGAGATACGAAACCAAATGTCTCTAAAACTGTGTTTGCAGTTCCTGAAATACTACCGTCTTCGTCTACTACAACTACATGAATCTCGTCATCTGAACCTCCTGCTGAAAGAGCAGAAGCAGATTTGCCTGGAGCTTTGTTGAATAATTTGTAGAACTCCCAATACCTATCTACTGATGTAGCAGCAGGTACGGTCTCTGTAAGACCTGTTCCTGCAGGTTGATTCAATGCTTCGACAACAACGGTGTCTGCAGCTGTATCAACTTCGGTTACTCTATACTGTGTATTATGGTTTGCAAATTTAATGATATCTCTAACTGTAAATCCGTCTGCGGCAGTTAAAGAAATTGTAGTTTGACCTGAAACCTCTTCTGAGGAAACTGTTGTCTCACCACTTTTAAAATATGCATCTGAACTTGCACATACTGAAACTTTAAGTGAATTACCTAAAGCACCAGCATATCTTGCTGCCCAGTTACCCATAGTACCACTAAGAGAACCATCTCTTGCGATATCTTGGTAATTAGATTCATTTTTGATTAGTTGAGTCCCACCCAATCCATTAGCGTTTTGAAGACCTGATTTATTGGCCCTCACCACTCTAAGTGACGAACCATATCTTAGAAACGACTCTGCTGAATAAAAGTCTTCAGCTCCAGCGTCACTATTTTCAGGTTCGTAGAATGTATCGACTAAACTTTTCGCATCTGAAACTGTTACTACTTCATCAACAGGGCCCCATTGAAATGAACCAGCAAATGCACCTGTAGTAGATGAAACTGCTGGCACAACATTTGTAAGGTCTATCTCTGAGACCTGTACGCCTGGTGATACTTGAAATGCCATACTTTTTCTCCTGTTAATGTAAAAAGTTTTCTTACAGTTTTATTTATAAGTTTATTACTTTTAACATCGTTATTTATTGTTCAGTGAACCATCTATCTCCATTAGTGTCTACAAAACTTATGTTTTCTTCTTCTTGGTGGAAGAAGCCTGGAGGTAAAAGGTCATCTTCAATCATTTTTTGTTGTTCTGCATACAATAAATCCTTTACTGCACGGTCTGTAAGGTATGTGAACTGTTCTGTTGTCACAAACCAACTAAACAACACTAGATTCATAACAGTGTCATCATTATATCCACGGTCTGCTTCATAACTGTTTCCTTTGATAACAAACGTCATCAATTCAGTTATAGTTGCACGGTCAACTACTGAAAGTCTATTCTCTTCTAATAATTCTTTGAGAGTAGAACAACCAACTCTTTTAATACGTCTGTTCATAGTTATACCTATATCAGACGCCTTTTGTAACCCTTGTGCAAACACATTTGGATACTCTATATCATAGTGTAATTGTGTTGCAACCATGGAACCTTCTGCATTATTTTCAATAATAACTAATGCTTCGTTGTAAGGTCTAACGTATTTATTAATTATGTCAGGCAACAACATACTTGATATCATATTGTCCCTATAACATAGTACTTGTCTAAATGGTTTGACTGATACGTCTATAACAGTGAACGTAGAATAGTCCAATCCACGTCCTGAGGACACGTCTACGGTACATACATAGTTGTGGTCAGGTTGAGGTAGTTCATAGACAGAAACACCGTCACGACCCCATTCACAGTCCACAGCACGCATTCCTAGTAGGGTATCTGAGTTAATAAGTGTCGAACCAGTACCTAAGAAACTATTACCATATTCTTGTTCAAACTGTGCCTCTGAGGTGTTTGCAATGGTCATTTTCTTCCATTCTTCATCTCTATCAGGGACATCAAACCAGTTAATAGTGAAGTGTTTGTACTCTGATTGACCATGTACTGCACTTTCGTATATCTTGTGGAACATATTACCCACACCGTTTGCAGTAGAAGTGATGATAACCTTTGAATCTTTACCTGAGGTTACCACAGGATATGTTGATGTGTAGAACTCTTCTGCACCTTCAACGAATGCAAACTCATCGAGGTATAGTAGGTTGATTGACATACCACGAATGGATGATGAAGATGTTGCAGCTGCAACGACTTTAGAATCGTTTGCAAATTCAATTGAACCTTTGTTGAGAATCTTAACTCCAGGCTGTAAAAAGAATGGAACAGACTCTAACATGGTTACGAGACGTGCAATCATCTCTCTTGCAATTGCACCTTTGTTTGCAAGGATAGCAACGTTTACTTCAGGATGAAAGAGTAAAAACCACAGTAAATATGCACAGGATGTGATGGACTTACCACTCTGACGTGATGCAAGTACTACATTAAATCTATTTGTATTGTAGTGTTCTATTAGTCCTGACTGATAACCACGTAGTTTAAATGGAACCAAACCTTCGTCAAGTGAGATAATTTGAGTGTAAGATTCGATAAAGTAACAGGGGTCTTTGGAACACTTTATGTATTCTTTTAACTCTTTTTCATCGTACTGATGGTCTATACCAGCACGTTTAATGAGTGTGTTACCTAAGTAACCTTCGTTCTTCGGTTGTACCATTGTCTATATTCCATTTGTCGATTGTCCAGTGAGTATTGGGTTGTGACCAATTTGATACTGGAAACTGTCCATCAAAAGACATCTCCCATAACACTTCACCTTTCATAGTGCAAAGGTCTACCCTATCTTCAACAAGATGATTCTCATACTCTCTTATGTGACCTTCCCAGTGAAGTGTAGTATTCCCAACATCATTTGTAAATAAAGGTGGGTAAAAGAAACCTACTTCATCTTCAAACCTTTCTATAAAATCTCTCCCACCAGCATCAAATAGTTCTTTCGTAGGAGTTTCTTTCACACGATAATTTTTACCTTTACCATTTACTATAGATATTGTGTTTGGTTGTATCTTTTCAACTAAACCTCTTCTTCTTGATTCAAATATCAACTCATCTAGATACTCATCAACTAATCCATTTCCTATAAATTCATGAAGATATATGTCTGCTTCAGGCCATGGGTCTTCTAAAACATCACTATGTATGATTTCTATTTGTGGTATATCCTCAAATCTTTTCCACAATGTCTCTACAACAGTTGGACGTAATTCAATTCCATATACATGTCTTGCACCATAATAGTATGCAAGATAACATAATATGCCTGAACCTGCACCCAAATCACATACTACTTTGTCTTTAACGTTTTCTTTTATCCAACGTTCATATGCATTTGACCTATGATAATCCCAAAAACATTGTTCAGTATGTTCACTATATACAAAATTATCGTCTTTTCTTCTAATAAAAACTTCATCCATAATTTAGTCTTTGTTCTTTTTCAGAAACTTCTGTAATTCTGAAGTTGACCCAACATATAAATGATTGTGTTGAGTCTTAGGTGCATCTTCACCTTCTAATTTTTTAAGTTTGTTTTGTAAGTCAATTAGTTTTTCTGCAGTCTCCCCCACAGTTTTAATTAACTGTCCTGCGACTTCGTAGGCACGTGGGTGTTCGGTTTCTTTGGAAAGTTCAAGGATACCATCGATTGCATCCTGTCCTCGTTCTACGAGGTTGTAGAGGTTCTCACGGGCATATTTGTAATCTGTTTCGATATTATCAGAACGAGAAGGAAGTTTTACTATATCAGTTTCCTTCTTTATATCTGTACTAATATCTAACAGGTCATTTAACTGTTGGTCTACTTTGTCTGTCATAATTAACTTGCATCACTTGTTTTATCTTCTGAGAATGTTGATGTAGTGCCGTCATCATAGAATGTAACTGTCTCTGCAATTACAAATGAATCTGATGGGTCTACTGAACCAACAAACTTGAGTGTAGTGTTTGCATCGATAGTAATTGCACTACTTAATACGATTGCTAATCTATCTGATGCAATAGATGAGATAGTTGGGTTGGTGTTATTACCTGTTCCAAATACTTCATCTCCCACACTTATCTTACTATTTATTGCAGTGTCAAATGTCACTGATGTTGAGTTAGATACTGCGTTTGCAGTCTCAGCGAATGCAGGTTCATAGTGTTTAACTTCTTTGATAAGACCTGCACCATCAATTTGTGTTGAGGTAAACTGTCCTGTACTGTCACTGATATAGTCTCTTTCAATAACATTCTTAATAACATTTCCAGTAGACACAGGCCCAAAGAAGTATATCTTCATAGAAAACTCTAGTGTATATTCGAGTACTCTACGTTCTTCGAATGTTCCTTCAAACTGGTCATCCATTGTGACACTAGTAAGTGTAATA
>Ga0213864_10000533_pt1 | contig 17175 bp, 31 predicted proteins | sample PICome_5_FD_160078 | JGI IMG/M metagenome (GOLD analysis project Ga0213864, IMG submission 160078) | Coastal seawater microbial communities near Pivers Island, North Carolina, United States - PICO247 | ecosystem: Environmental > Aquatic > Marine > Coastal | place: USA: North Carolina... | reverse complement strand
TATCGACTTGCCTAGAGACTCGCCTATCGACTTGCCAATAGATTTCTTTATTCACTGGCTTCATTGGAGTTCCATTATGGTTTGTTCAAATCAAAGACTTGCCAATAGACTTGATCAGCGACTTGACTCCGGACTTGATCCCAGACTTGATCGTAGACTTGATCGTAGACTTGCTCAAAAACTTGCTCACGGACTTGTCTATAGACTTGTCCATGGACTTTCCAATGGACTTTTTCATTCACTGGTTTCATTGGAGTTCCATTATGGTTTGTTCAAATCAAAGACTTGCCAATAGACGCAATCTACGACTGGCCTATTTACTTGCTTATAGAGTTGACTATAGAGTTGACTATAGACTTGATCAGAGACTTTCCCAGAGACTTGCCTAGATACTTGCCTATAGACTCGCCAATAGATTTCTTTATTCACAGGTTTCATTAGATTTCCTTAAAGACTTGCCTATAGACTTGACCCCAGACTTGCTCACGGACTTGACGCCTGATTTGCTCATAGACTTGACGGCCGACTTGCTCAGAGACTTGCCCACGGACTTGTATATCGACTTGTTGATATACATGCCAATGGACTCGTTCATCTACTGGTTTCATTGGAGTTCCATTATGGTTTGTTCAAAGACTTGCCAATAGACGCAATCTACGACTGGCCTATTTACTTTCTCAGTGACTTGCCCAGAGACTTGTTTATAGACTTGCTTATGGACTTGCTTAGTGACTTGTCCAGAGACTTGCCTATAGATTTGCCAATGGATTTCTTTATTCACTGGTTTCATTGGAGTTCCTCAAAGATACAAAGACCGATTGGGCGTAAGGTGCAGCCTCGTATTTCTCAAAAGCTTCCTGCCAAAAGACTTGCTTATAGACTTGACCATAGACTTGTCCAGTGACTTGATCTGAGACTTGCCTACGGACCAGTTCATAGACTTGCCAATGGACCTGATCAATGACTTGTTCATACATTTGGTCCTGGACTTGCCAATGGACTTTTACATTTACTGGTTTCATTGGAATTCTCCAAACATTTGATCATCGACTTTACTAGAGACTTTCCCAGAGACTTCATCGGAGACTCGCCAATAGACTTGCCAAAAGACTCGCTTATTAACTTGCACATGAAGTTGCCGAAGGACTTGATTATGGACTTGCCAAATGACTTTATTAGATACTGGTTTCATTGGAGTTCCTCAAGCATTTGATCTTCGACTTGTCTATCGATTTGATTCCTGACTTGCCAATAGACCTGTTGATGGACTTGCCAATCGACTTGAAAATAGACTTGCACATGGACTGGCCAACGGACTTGCTCACGTACTTGACAACAGACTTGCCCATGGACTTCTTCATTCACTGGTTTCATAAAAAATAAAGAAGGGACCGAAGCCCCTTCTCCTATCAATTAATAACTAATCAGCAGCTCGGCGCCAACCTTCAGATGTGTACTCACGCTGACGACGAATCTTATAAGTACCAGGAGGCACATTCAGAGTCTCATGAGTATCATAAGAACGAATATGCTCAATTGGTGTATCTTCTTCTACATTTAGATACAACTCAAAAACCGCATCGTCGTCCTTTAGTTCTACTTTGAACATTTGAACACGCTCTGCTTCCATGACATGATCGTGTCCAGTTTCGCTGTGAGCAACCACCCATTTACCATCTTTCGCGTCACAAGGATAAAGTCCTTCGGGTAGTTCGTTTACTCGGATGATTACAAAATCACCCTGGGCTGCCATGTTTTTAAATGTTTTCATCTCTTACTCCTATTAAGTTCTTACTTCAGGTTGATATTCATAAGGTTCAAGGCCATATGTCCACGCATTGGCTTCAAGCGCAGTTTTACACTCGGGTGGTACCGGAATCGCAAAACCACGACCAGTACCACATCGTACTCGCAGGTAGTGTTCACGACCGATATCCGGAATATCCACAGCAACCAGAGTACCAATCTCTGGATCACCATCTTCGTGAATCACTTCGACATTCAAATCGTCGAGTATCTTATCCCAACCAACGATTTCACATGCAGCGCGTCGTTGTTCGATGTTTTCACAGGTCAGAGCTTCTTTTGCGGAAAGGCCTTCTTCAATCCACTGTTTCGGTACACGCTGACCATGCCACGCATAAACGGTGAAACCGTCTTCATATTCAATAGCAGGACCGTCTTCGCAATGCAGCAGATTTCTATCATCGAAACGAATCTGCGTTGGACGTTCTGAAATAAACACATGCGTATCGAACATGTTGACGATGCCGCAATGATTTGTAATATCGCTTATTCCATCGATTCGGTCGATATCGACACCCCTTTCTCGAAGCTGGTCTCCAAACTCATTCTTACAATAGTTGATGTAAGAAATTTGAGCCGCGTTTAATGAACCGTAGTAAATACCACTCAGTGAGTTATACTCTCCATTCGACTCTTTCTGTATTTTTTCGTTAGCGTCCAAAGGACCCTTACAAAAGATCAAATTCTCGGGCATCTCAACTTCGGCCTTTTCATAAGCCAACTTCACCGCAGCGACTGCCGCATTCTTATCCATTCGGTCGGTAGAAAGTCCAATGCGAATATACTTTTCCACATATTCTGGAAACTTTGCTACTTGTTCATCGGTAATATCTTTAATCATAATTTTCTCCAAATAGCAATACAATCAGGTATTGCTTCTAGTTCAGGACCCTCATTAATTAATTCAAAATCTTCCGAAGTCAAACCTTCGAATTCCAAAATTTGTGCGAATGTCGCAAACTCATACTCTTGGTCGTGAATAACAAAGTATTCACCTAGGTCATTTATTTTGTGATAAATTTCCACCTTACTTTACCTTTTTGTATTGAAACTTTCTTTTGCGTTTGTCAAATTTCATTGGAACGGAGAACTCATGGTAATCACCATCATCTTGCCATTTCCAATAACCAAAACATTTCATTTTATCATCTGATAGCAGATATGTATGATTCCAATCCCAATCTGTAATTTCTTTCGCAATAATCATGTTTGGTACGATACTCTTGAACGATCTGTATTTTCCCACATATCCCCATCCGTATTCCTACGGATACCGACAGACATACCATTATTCGATTTTTCCATATCGTTTTCATCAAGATAACGGAATCCTTTATAACAACCATGTTCCATAAGGACATTTTCAATAAACAACGCAATTGCTGTTCTCTCGCTTACGGCCGAATCAACGGAATGAAGAATCATGGAATTGGCTTGATCAATAAGGAATGAAATATTAGCAGTTTTTCGTTTTCTCACTTTTAACTCTCATCATGTAAATTGTGATACCATTGTATCACATCCTGAGCCACTTGTCAACCCCTTTTTGAAACTTTTTTTAAATCTTTTTAAGAGATATAAGAAGATATAAGAAGAATCTCTTATAAATCAATGACTTACGGGACCTGTGAAAATTAATTGCATTTAGGGGTTGACAAATGGTTCAGAGTGTGATATAATAGCTGTGTAACGATGATAACTATAGGTATTAATATGACAAAAGAAAGATACGCAAACACGAGTAACCTTGAGCTCTTTATTATACATGCTGCGAAATATATGGAGTTATATCCAAACAGTTGGCATGAACATGGTCAAGAATCTATGGTTTCTTATATTATGTATAACACAAAGGGTAGTATGAATCCACACGCATTAAGAGACCAAGTAAACCGTTTATACGCAAGTGTAGGAATTGAATAATGACTAAGAAAACAGCAGTAAAATTACCAAAGAGTTATGATAAGAGTGCTTTGGGTGATGAACCTACTTGGAATGATAAGAAAGAAGCCACTCAAAGTGAAATTATACGAGCTCTGAACTGGTATAACTACTTTTATGACAATAAGAAAGCAACAGTTTTGTTGAAAAAGAACTATATTCGTGATTTGAAAGAATTGGAACTATTGGATTTATTGTCTGATAATGAAATTCCACCGACTTTGTGTTATTTTTCGCGAATGATGACGCTCGGATGTAAATTTCCAGCAAAAAGTCGTGAAAATTTTGATTCCGGCATTGAGAAATTGCTTCAAAAGGCTCGTGGTCGAGTCAAAAAAGAAGAAAAAGTCGAGAAAAAGACGGTTGTATCAATTCAAGACCGTGTTTTGGCAAAAGCCAACGAACTTTCTGGTGAATTCGAAGGTCAAATTGATGAATTTTTGTCAAGTAAGTTCAAAAGCAAGTTTTCCGCATATGATTATCTGACAAAAAACGAAGTCAAGCCGATGATTGCGAAGAAAATGATCGGAATTTACGATAATTTGATCGCAGAACTACAGGAAGTGCTTTTAAAGAAAGATAAACAATTGGTCGAAGGTTACAAACACCTAAAACCGCTACATATTCGTAAGTTGATTGCGTTTTTAGAGTCAATTCACGCCGATATTCTTACATATACGAACAACGGTAAGAAAATTCGCAAACCTCGCAAGAAAAAAGCGATTACGGTATCGAAACAAATTGAAAAATTGCAGTTTTTGCAAAGTTTCAATGAATTGCAGCTCGTTAGTGCGAATCCTAGCGATATTATCGGCGCAAGTCAGTTGTGGACTTACAATGTCAAATATAAGAAGTTGACAAAATTCGTATCCGCTGATAAATCCGGTTTTGGTGTCAAGGGAACGACACTTCTGAATTATTCAGAGACGGAATCAACCGTCAAGCGTTTGCGTAAGCCAAAAGAAGCACTAACAAAAGTGCAGACTGGTGGTAAAGTAATTCTACGCAAACTGATGGGAGAATTGACTACCAAAGGAGAGGTTCCGAAAGGTCGTATAAATAAAGATACGATACTTGTACGAATTGTAAAATGAATAAAGATAATGTAATTGATTTTATGAGTAGGAAAGTAATTCCTACTCCTGAAACTGAACCCACCTCTGAAAATCTCCTGGAACTAACATATTCAAATGTTGACGAGGCCTTTGAGATCTTTCTACAGCATATGAGCGAAGAGTTAGGTTATCATGAAGTAATGGCTGGTAATGAAGACTTAGAATTAGCTATGGGATATATACTTACGGTAACTCGTAGTGCTTTTGCAAAGTCCTGTAACCTAGAAGATTTTATGACACCCCATGTTGAACAATTAGTTGAAAGTGTGAAGAAAGATAACGACGATGATTCTTGTTGATTTAAACCAAGTAATGATTTCCAATCTAATGCAGCAAATTCACGGCCGCACGCAGAAATACGGCGAGCTCAGTTCTGCACCTATGGAAATTGATTCTGACCTTGTTCGCCACATGATACTTAATACCCTGCGTTCTTATCGTGTTAAATTTCATAACGAATATGGTGAACTCATCATTTGTTGTGATGATAAGAACTATTGGCGTAAAGATGTATTTCCTTACTACAAAGCCCATCGTAAGAAAGACCGTGAAGAAAGTGGTTTGGACTGGAATGCTATTTTCAGTGTTCTTAACGAAGTACGCGACGATTTAAAAGAACATTTTCCATATAAGGTCATTCAGATTGACCGTGCAGAAGCTGATGATATTATTGCTGCTATCTGTTGGATTCATGGCTCTGAATCAATGTCGTATGGTGAGAAAATTCTCATTCTATCTTCTGATAAAGACTTTGTGCAATTACAAAAATATGGCAATGTAGAACAATATAGTCCGATGCAAAAGAAAATGGTTAAACATGCAAGCCCGACCACATATATTCGTGAACATATTCTCCGTGGTGATAGAGGCGACGGTATTCCAAACTTTCTATCGGATGATGATACATTTGTTTTGAATAAACGGCAGAAACCCATTCGCAAAGAAAAATTGCAACAATGGGTTCATATGAAGCCAGAAGAGTTTTGTGATGAAAAAATGTTACGTGGTTATCGTAGAAATGAATCACTGGTTGACCTAACAAAGATACCTGATTGGATTCATTCAGAAGTAAACGATATATACGAGAACTACGAAGAAAAACCTCGTAGTATGTTAATGAACTATTTTATCAAGAATAAGATGAAGAATCTTATGGACTCAATACAGGAGTTTTAAATGGCTGAAGGTGTATGTGAGATTTTGCAAAGAATCTCAAAATTGAGAAAGAAACAAGAAAAGGTTATGGAACTGAAAAAAGTTTATAATCAAATTGGTCCGATTATCGATTTATGTTTTAATCCAAAATATGTATGGTTATTACCTGAAGGTGCGCCACCATATAAACCACAACCCAAAGAAGCTGATACACAAGGTGTATTGATTAATTCGGTACGCAAGTTTGGTGTATTTCTACAAAACAATGGATATGATAATCTCAAATCATCAAAACGAGAACAAATATTCATTGAGTATTTAGAAGCAATGGATCCAGATGACGCAAAGTTATTAATTGAAATTAAAGATAAGAAAATGCCCTTTAAGAGTTTAAAGAAAGAAATTTTCGCAGAAGCATATCCTAATCTCGCTCAAGCATGGGAGGTAAAAAAGTAGTACGATGGGCAAGACATTTAGAAACTCAAAGAGTTCTTTTGACGATGACTATGATGATTATCGAGATAATGTAAAAAGCAAAAGAAAGAAACAAAAGAATCTTCGTAAGGTACGAGTGAACAAACATAACTATGAGAATTTTGTAGATGATAACGAAGACGACTACCGCATGTATTATCGGTAATGGCGAGTCACGAAAAACTTTAAATCTGAAAGCGCTTCGTGATGTAGGTACAATCTTCGGCTGTAATGCTCTGTATCGTGATTTTGATCCAGATTATCTTGTAGCCATTGACGACAAGATGATTGCGGAAATCAAAGAAAAGTATAGCAATCAAAGCCGGTGTATCTTTCCTCATGAAAATGACCGATACGAACCACCTGAAGTTTACGGACGCACTGGTGGTCCTACTCCTAGATCAAACGCTGGTATGGTTGCAATGCGTTATGCCATCGCAATGGGATATACAGAACTGATTTGTTTTGGTTTTGACTTTCTTGTTGTGAATGATATAATGGCCACATCAAATCTTTATGATGGTACCAATGGTTATGAAATGAAAACAAGAGCCGTACTACAAGATACTCGTAATCGTATGCGGTTTCTTGCATGGTTAATTGAATCAAACCCGAATGTAAATTTTGTTTTTGCGTATCCTAGTGAAGTACAAGTATACGCACCCGTAAGTGATAATGTAAAGGTAAATTTAAATTATGAACATCTTCGTCCTTGATGAGTCCCCAGTAGAAGCAGCAGCTATGATGTGTAATGCTCATGTGGTAAAAATGGTAACAGAATCAGCACAGATGTTATCAACAGCACACCGTGTGCTTGACGGTGAAGAAACTCGGCGTCCATCTAAATCTGGTAAAACAAATCCAAAATACTGGGTTCTACCAGACCATCGTGAAGATGTTTTGATGAAAGCCTGTCATGTTGGTCATCCATGTACTCAATGGATTATGCAATCATCAGCTAACTATCGTTGGTTGCACCATCATTACAATGCTTTGTCTTGTGAGTATACATACAGATATGGTAAGAAACATGCAGCATTCTTTAAAAATGATATCGGACTTGTGTTAGCCGCTGCACCGGATAATATACCAACAGGTAAACTAACGCCTTTTGCAAAAGCGATGAAACACTATCCCGAATGTATTGTAGAAGATGCGGTTACATCATATCGTAATTATTATTTAACAGCAAAGAAAGATTTTGCGAAATGGACTCGTCGTGAAGTCCCAACCTGGTGGAGTGAAGCAGTATGAATCTGAATAAATGTGTTAAAAGAAAAACCGTTGAGTATAACGAACTTGTGATTAATCGCGAAATGTTAATTGAACTTGTAAGGTCTCAACATATTGGTGTGAGCGATGATGTAAAGATTCGTTTTGGCGCAAACCATAAAACAATCACTCTACAATGGGAACGGAGTACGGGTGATGGCTGAACATACAAATCCGGAAAAATGGTCTTGTGATATGTGTGTTTATTTTAACGAACATAACTCAAGGGGTTACGGTTCGTATGAATGTAGATTTAATCCTAAATCGATTGTAGTATCAAAGACTCATTGGTGCGGTAAGTTTGAACTGAATCGTACACATCCGAAGGCTGGTTTTAATGGTCTATATAAGAATGAATATAGTCAAGAAAATAGAGCGATGAAACAATTGTTGGACTATTACACAGGAGGATACGATTAATGCCAACATACATTTTTCATGATACTAAATCGGATGAATACTGGGAAGAACTTTGTTCTATCAGTGCGATGACAGAATTTCTAAAAGAAAATCCACATGTTAAACAAGTACCGCAAGCACCATCGATTGTTGCTGGTGTAACAATTAAAGATAAGACAGATGGTGGATGGAATGAAACTTTGTCAAGAGTAGCTGAATCAAATCCTTATTCACCACTCGCTGAAAAACATGGTGCAAAAGATAGTAAATCTGTTGTGCGTAGAAATCTAGTAAATAAACATTTTCGTGGAAAAAAATGAACAAATATGAACCTTACCTCATGGAAAGAGTAACTACACCCGAAGGTCGTAGATACAAGATACCTGGTACAGATGAAACCTATGAGAGCGTAACAACGGCTCTCGGTAAAGATCCAAAAAAGAAAAAATCTCTTTTTGAGTGGCGACAAAGAGTTGGTGCGGAAGAGGCGAATCGTATTAGTCGCATTGCTTCTACACGCGGTACAAAGGTTCACAAAATGGCCGAAGATTATCTTAACGGTGTAAAAGATTATACCCAAGGTCATCTTCCACCTCACATAGAAATGTTTGAGTCAATGCGACCATACCTTGACACGAACATTGCGAGTGTATATATGCAGGAAGCGTTTCTGTTTTCTCATAAATACAAATTGGCAGGGCAAGTGGATTGCATTGCTAATTGTGATGGTTTTAGATGTGTTATAGATTTTAAAACATCGTCTAAACCGAAGAAGAAAGAATGGATTGAAGATTATTTTTTGCAGTGTGCAGCATATTCGTTTATGTTTGAAGAAATGTATGGCGACGAGATACATTATAATATTGTTTTGATTGCAGTCGAGAATGATAAACCTCAAACCTTTCTTACGAAACCATATGATTATAGAGATCATGAATTTTTTACACAGAGGTTAGTATCATGAAATTGTTACCATTTTTAGGTTTTGTTCTTTTGGCTACATTTGCACAAAGCGCAAATTCACAGACACCAGTTCCATCTCCTTTCTGGAAAGATGTAAACCCTAAAGAAGAGATTAAAGAAGAAGAAAAGTTACCTATGCAAATAATGCCAACAGTGATGGCTTGTTCTGATGGAAAGACTTTTGGTGTGTTTGTTGAAAGAAAGGGTTACGACTTTTCTTCATTTAATGGCACATCTGAAATGATGGAGAATACTTATGTTCTATTCTTTCACAATGAAAAAACGAATGAGTTTGCTATTGTAAGAACAGATGGTAAAGGATCGTATTGTATTATAGAAATCGGTAAACAGAATTTAGGTAAAACAATCGGTCCAATAAACTATGAAAGATAATATTATTATTAGTATAATTCTATTTGGAGTTCTTTTAGCACTATCACCATTTCTAATGGCTGTCTATATGGATTTAACTTTATGATTAAAAATAGATGGCGTTTCAATCTTTGGTTGTTATTGCAGTGTATAATCGTAATTTGTTTTTACGCAGCATACACAAGAGGATATGATGTAATACAATTACTGTATCGATATGATATTACTTTCATTTCATTTGGTATATTGAGTTTGTATGTACTATCTTCTTTATGGATAGGTATTCACACATTATTTGGAATGCATCGCGAAGTGTGTGATTGGCCAGTCTTTATTTCGGAAAATCTTGTTACATTGGGCATGTTAGGTACACTCATAGGTCTAATGGTTGCAATTGGTTCTTTATTTGGTCTTGATTTAACAAATGCTGCTGATGCTGCAATTGGTATTCAGACAATTGCCGGGGGCGTGTCTATTGCGATGATCACCACACTTGTTGGTATTATATCTTCTTTGTTATTAAAGATACAACTGGTTTTATGGGATAAAACACTGACGGCAGTGGAAAATGCGTTCTTCACATCAGATTAAATTTGACATATCGTTTATTGATTTTCTGTTTCAACTATTGTTGGCCTTTGTAGTAATAGCTATTATTGCCGTGATTCATATGAATCCACCAACAAAAAAATCAGATGCACCAAAGAAGGCTGAGTTTATCATTACAGTTGAATGGACGAAAAAAAGTGATAATGATGTTGATGTTTGGTTATTATCAGAACACGAGAAAAAGTCAGTACCATTACATTTTCGCAAAAAACAAATGGCACCTTTCTTTTTAGATAGAGACGATACTGGCCGTACAATCGATTCTTATAAAAATGCTGATGGTTCAATACAAGTAGTGGATATTAATCGCGAAGTAATTACCGCAAGAGGTTGGCCGCAAGATGGTGAATATTTTATAAATCTTCACATGTATAATAAAAGGGTTCCGACCATAGAAGATGTTGTGACTTTATCGATTGTTCAACTTAATCCATATCGTTTGGTTTATGAACGCAGTGTAAAACTGAACAACACTTGGGAAGAAAAGGATATCATGTCGTTTAGAATACTAGACAAAGAAATAATCGAAGTACAGGACGATCATAGAGTGTTTTATGTAAAAAAATATTTAGATGATGGTCCTACAACACCAAGGGCGCCTCTATGATAGAATATGCTAGCGGAAAATTGAATGCAGATTCATTCACCTTACTATTGTTAATCAGTGGTGTAATTTTATTTCAGTTATATTATCTTGTAACAACAGTACTTGCGAAAAGAATACTCATTGGTAGTGTCACTATTATATGTGTTACATTGTTTTTGATGCAGGTGTGGTTATATCTACCTTCTATGTTAGGTTATCCTTATAAGGCTAATAAATTACCAGAAAAATTTCAGTTAATTGATTATATTGATTTACCAAGAGAGGGTAAACTCTTAGTATGGTTAAAAGAAGAGGATGTAAAACGACCAAGAGTTTATGAAATCAAAATGAATAATGCTCTTAAAAAGAATATGCGTAAAGCAAAAAAGGGTGGCGCGCACAGATATGATTTTGTTAAAAAGAATAAGACAAAGAGATCGGCATTAGAACAAGAGGATTATGATTTAAGATTGAAATTAAAACCAGTAGGAATTAAAGACTATAAAGCCAATGTAGATATATGGGATATTCCTGATATGTTGTTTTCGCCTGGTAGTCCTGAGTTGGTTCTTGTGGAACCATCTATTCAGGATGACTTTGATCCAAATTTACTTCCTGAACCTGCTGCTGGTGAAGAAGTTGTTTTATTAGATATTCCGGAAAGACCGATTACTGATTCGGGTGGTGGTGCACTGGCCAGTCCTAATTGACAAAGGGCTATTGACATTGCAGTTGAACTATGATATAATGGATGCATAAATAGAAACATACTAGGTTCAGTACGGTGGGACGTGCAGATGGACAACACTAGGACAAGGTTCGAATCCAAAATCTAGTATGTTTCTTAATCAGAATAATCGTATGATGTAAACTGGAGGCATTGCGGACGGGAGTTCGATTCTCCCCACCTCCACCAAAAGCGTACTATGGTTTGACCTGAACTTTGACATTGCGAGATAAGGGAAACCTGACGTAGATAATCTTAGGATAGGAGTTAGGATAGTATGCTTTTGATGGGGGTGACAAGGTTTCGACGTGGTGAGATAAGGTAAACTGACGATTCATCAGGCGAATGATGTAAAACTAGCAAACTAAAGTAAACGCAAACGATGCTTACTTTGAGCCTGAAATGGCTCTACTAGCTGCCTAAGAGTAGCAGGAGGAGTTGCTCCGTCCTTTTTACCCAAACGGAGCAAATTTTACACACACAACACACACAGGAGAAAAGTTATGAGTAAAATTAAAAATTGGTTTAAGTCTTGGATTACAGCAAGAGAAAGAGAAGCTTTAACACGTTCGGCAATCTATTACAATCGCCACCGTGTCAATCTAGAATCTGCGGTTGACCGTGTAGACCTTGATGCAAGGCTGCGTAAAGCAGGATACGGAGGAATCTAAGATGAGCAAGAATCCTTATGAACTAAGGTTTGACCTTTTACAAATGGCAAAAGATATGCTTGATAAGCAATATGAAACAAATGTTTCTGCATACCATACATTGTTGTTTAATGCTGCAGAACAGAATAAGGAGTTATACAAGGATTATATTAAGTATCTTCCTAAGATGTTTACTCCTGAAGAAATCATAAAGCAAGCAACTCAGTTACAAGAGTTTATCGACAAGAAGTAATATGTCTAAAGAAATTATGGTGGCAGCTGTCATGGCTGCCACGCCTCTAGATTGTTTAGCACTAAACATATATCATGAGGCAAGAGGTGAAACAAAACAGGGACAAATTGCAGTTGGTCATGTTACATTGAATCGTGTTAGATCAAAAAAATATCCCAACTCAATTTGCGAGGTAGTTTATCAACGCAAACAGTTCTCTTGGACACATGATAAAATATCAAATGTACCAAAAGATCAACGACTATATAAACGTATCAGAAATTTAAGTTCAAAAATATTGAGAGGTAAATATAAAGATCCTACAAACGGTGCAATACATTTTCACGCTAAGAAATGTAGACCATATTGGGTCAATAAAGTGAAAAAAACCGTAACTATCGGGAATCATATATTTTATAGAAAATGAACAATCACGACGATAAATTGGATATGAGAATTGAGAAGGCTCTGAAACGGCGTTTTCATATTGAATGCGTCAAGCGTGATGTTTCAATGGCTTATATGATTAAAGACTACATTCGTAAACAGCTTCGTTTTTGGGATGAACAAGAACGAAAGAAAGGTGTGAGACCAGATAATGATTGATTCGAATAATTTTTGTATTCAAATTGAAAGATTTGCAAATGAAAACAGATTAGACCTCATGGATGCGGTCTTATTTTATTGCGAAGAACATGGAATGGAAGTAGAAACTGCGGCCACTCTTCTTCATCGTAATAAGAAAATAATGGAGCTTCTTGAAATAGAGGCAAAAGAAAATCGGTTATTAAAAGATAACACGATGTTTGCTACACTCCCCATTTAGGGGTTGACAATCATATACAAATATGATATAATGGACTCGTTGAACAAAACAACATATACTTTAATACAAATAATACGGAGTAAATACTTATGAATACATTCGCAGATATGAAGAAAAACAAAAAGTCACTGTACGACAAAATCGTACAAGAAACAAACAAGATGCAGTCCGGTGAAAGAGCTGCTGGTGATGACCGCTTCTGGCAACCAGAAGTAGACAAAGCAGGTAACGGTTCTGCAATCATCCGTTTTCTACCAGCACCACAAGGTGAAAGTCTACCATGGGTTCGATTGTTCTCACATGGTTTTCAAGGCCCTGGTGGTTGGTACATCGAAAACTCTCTCACTACTCTAGGTGAACAAGATCCAGTTGGTGAATACAACTCGATGCTTTGGAATCGTGGTGATGACGCTGGTAAAGAACAGGCTCGTGCTCAGAAGCGTCGTCTTTCTTACATCAGCAACATTTACATTGTAAAAGATCCAGCACGACCAGAACGCGAAGGTAATGTTTACCTTTACAAGTACGGTAAGAAAATCTTTGACAAGATTAACGATATGATGCACCCAGAGTTTGATGATGAAACTCCAGTTAACCCATTCGACTTCTGGGAAGGTGCAAACTTCCGCATGAAGATTCGTAACTTCGAAGGCTATCGTAACTACGATAAGTCCGAGTTTGGTTCACCATCTGCACTGTTGGATGACGACGATGAACTCGAAGCCGTTTGGGGTAAAGAGTTTTCTCTTCAAGAATTTCTTGATGCTAAGAACTTCAAGACTTATGCGGAACTCAAGGCTAAAATGACTCGTGTTCTTGGTCTTGAAGCAGTATCGTCTGGTAACAAATCATTTGCTGACGATGTTGCTGAAGCAGAAGATTCGTTTGGTTCTTCAGATGCAGATGAACTTCCATGGAAGTCTGAAGAATCAGAAGATGATGATATGTCCTTCTTCAAGAAGTTAGCTGAAGAGGCATAACGACTTCTTTCTCTCTCTAGTGTTCATTTCAAGAGGCTCGTCTTGAGCCTCTTAGTATCCACCGACTGGAAACGTTGAACCCGAATATGACGTTTGTTGTGAATTGTTTAGAAGTGTTGTTCCTCCGTTAACGGTGATGCTATCACCGCCTTTAACAATAGTGATGTTATTACCCTCAGTAAAAAATTTATTAAGTACACCAATATCTTCTGATACCTTTTTCATATATTCAGTATTCTCTTTTTTGAGTCTACTTTCTTCTTCTTTTTTAGACTCTTCGCTTTGAAACCAAGATACTACACCATCCCATGCATTGGATACAGTTGATATTCCTTCATTTATACTACTGGTAACTGCCTCTTTTAAACCTTCAGACATTCCTTCGAACCAAGATCCTTCTGGTCTACTTCCAAAATCATCTACTCTTACAGCTGTTCCAGATTGATATTCCATAACACCCATACCATGAACATTTTTATGATCGTTCAGTCTTGCTGTTTTTCCTATACTTTCCTGTCTAACATTTACAGCTCTAGCTTTTCTTTGTTTCGCTAATCGTATCTGCCCCTCTTTCTTTTGTTGTTTACCCATAAATTGATCCATTCCTGATGGACCATATTCACCGGTAGATGGTTGTGATGCCTTGTTAACAGCAACCATAAATTCTTTACCACCTTTTTTTCCTGTAGTTTTTAAATATTCTTCCATTCTTTGATTCGCAATTCCAGCTAATTCACCTTTACTAAGTTTTTCATAGTCTGGTTCCATCATTAACATTTCTTGAATTTTATTTTTAAAATCTAGACTTTGAGCACCTTCTTTTTGATAAGTATCATATGCTTCAAATGCGAGAATGGATTGTACTATTTTTTCCTCGTTGTCAAAGATTTCGTTACTTGATAGATCGTCTGAGTCTATTACTGCTTTGGCTTGAGCACCACCGGCCGCTGGTGTTCTTCCAGCCCCCAATTGATTAGCTGTAGTTATATCAGCTTTTAGTCTCAATACCTCTGCGGCGTGTTTTTCTTTTACACGCTTCATGTTTTCTTTCCATTCGTCTTTTACAGACTGTATCGATTCTTTATATTTTTTTGCTAATTCCGTATTACCTGCTTTTAAAGCTTCTTCATAACCTTTTGTTGCTTCTTGTATTTGATTTTTTCCATCAGTTATAGATTTATTGACCAGTTCCTTTTCTTTAGCCATATCTGCATCATATTTTGCTTTAGCCGCTTCTCTATTCTTTTTAATTTCATTTGCCCAATTTTCTAAACCATCTTTGACAAAGGGTGCTAATAAACTGCCAACTTCAAATGCTATCCATCCTAAACCGACAATAGGAATAAGTCTACCAAATGCGCTTACCATTCGTGTTGCTGCCGATCCTATTTTACCAAATTTAGTTTTAGCTTGTTGTCTAGATGGACCGTCTGCATTTGTTGGTGTTGGTGTACGTTGTGGCCTCTTACCATCGGGCCCCTTCGGTTTACCACCATCCGGTGCGCCGTACATTCTCTGCCATCCAGAACCTAATAGTGATAAACCAGATGCCCCTAGAGACGCGAATAAAGATCCTATACCAGAAGCCATTTTCTGTAATCCTTCTGATAAAACTCCAAAAGGATTTGTGGCTCCCCTCATTATAGCACCACCGATATCGGCCGATTTTTCTTTTTTCTTCTTTACATCGTCTGCTATGTCACCTTCGGTTTTTTCTCTTTGGTCTTTCTTAACCTGTCTAGTCATTTCCTTTTTTTCTAAGACCAAAGACGCTGCAAAGGCATCAGCCAATCGAGTCATAACATCATTTAATTTTTCAATACTCTCTCTGGTTGCTGTTGCTTCATCTTTTATTTTTACTAAAATATTATCTGCGACCGATTCTTCTCCATCGCTTACTTTTCTTACATCGATATCAGATAGTTTTAGTCTTATTCTAGGTTTCGGCATTTTTTTGCTCTTCTATGTGTTTAAGTAACATATCTACATATAGCGCTTTCTCAAATGACATCATGTTTTCAATTTCGGTTAAACTGTATTTATGATGATGTATTAATGCAAAAATTAAACTGTAAAAGTTTTGTAAGTTGTCATGGGAAAGCGCTATGTAAAAAAACTTTCTAAACCTTGTAAAGTATAGGATTCTTCCTTACCGCATTTTTTGCACGTATACTTTACTTCTTTTTTCAGTTTAGGCATATTCTCAATGAAGTCTGTTATTTTTTCTAGTTGCTTCGTTGAAAAATTATTGATAAAGTCTTTCATTTCATCTAGTGTAAAATCATCGTAAATTGCATCTTCTTCAAAAACACACTCAATACATTTAGCAATTAATTCTAACAATGAATCTATATCTGAAGGAGAAACTTCAACAATCGTTTCGTTGATAGATGGATACTTCATTTTGATACCCATCGTATCATTCAACATAATTACCTTGCTTTCTGTATCAATTCCGTCCACAGTGATATTGTCGATATCGACTTCTACTTTCGAGATGTGATCACATTCACTCGGATCTGCGTGTCTAAGCGATATTTCTATTAGCTCTCCAACCGACTTGGCTCTTAGCTTTAGAAAAAGATATTCAACATCGAATGAGGCCAGAGCTTCTATATCAACTTTAGTTAGTAAACAATTTTCTAATATTTGTTTTGTCGCATCTATTAAATCTTCTACATCACCAGACTCGGATGCCATTAGAAGAATTTTTTCTTCTTTTACCAGGAACGGTCTAAATTTTATTTGTTTGCCAGTCGATGGAATTTTTGTTCTAAACTCCGGTGTCACTAATGTAGGTAATGGCATATTTCAATTTCTCCTCAAATCATGTGGTATCAGAGAGCCCGTTTGTTCTAGCTCTATTTAAAAACCTTTCTCTTATACTGTCAAATGTATCGACTTGTGATCTTACTTCTAAATCTGGATCTCTTTTAATCGTAAGCCCCGCACCTTGTTTTTTAGGTGTTGTCTGTTGATCTGGATTCGATGTGACTATCTTAGGATTGTTTTTAGGATCAGATGTGATAACATCTTCGCCATTTGTTTTTCCACCAAATTTCTGTGGT